>OHCK01000512.1_pt1 | contig 16000 bp, 22 predicted proteins | sample 1577611 | NCBI WGS metagenome assembly OHCK01 (sample SAMEA3879586, study PRJEB24766) | human gut metagenome | biome: human-associated habitat; feature: feces | place: USA | collected 1985/1987 | reverse complement strand
TTCTCAAAATAAGAATCAAGATCCTCTCTGCTCACCTTTCCAGCATAAAAATCCTGCATATAATCCGAAATCTCTTTCTGCATTGCATAGCCAAAAGAATCTCCGAAGTTACTCTTGGGCATCCCTGTCACTACATTAAATTTTTGATAGCAGTCACATACATATACCAGTGGTTCTGTCATTTTCTCAAAGGTGTCTTTCCGGGTTTGAAGTTCTTTTTCCAACTCCTTTACTTTTTCTTTGTATTCATCATATTTACTTGTATCATTTACAATATTATTTACATTGTTTGAAGCAAGAGTTCCAATGTGAAGGGTACTATCACTCATATGTTATCTCCTAAATAATTTTATATATGTCTCATCGTTGTCATTTTCCGTTTCTGTTCCAGTCAATTATAACTTTTCCAATCTTTCCAGAAACGCAACATAGAATTCTCTCTCTTTCATACAAGCCCTCTGAACTTCTATGCTTTTAGGAACATATTCCAGTGGATGGTCTAAATTATATAAAGCCTGTTTCGTTGCCTGAATTGCAGATTCTGTTGTGTTTCCCAAAATGTCGATGTTATCCACATCGCCCTCGCCTTTCATCTGCTTATTCAGCCTTTGTATCATCATCTGTGATATATGGCTCAACATTCCATTTTTCTTTATTCCCATACCATTCGCATTTACTTCCTTCGCTGCTTCCATCCATGCATCTTTTACATCCTGCGGAGCATTCGGGCCAATCATATCAAATGCTTTTTCGTTAAAATCCGTATCTTCCATATATGGATTTATACTCTCATTTTCCTGTTCAGCACGTTCTGTACTAAATTGAGGAATATCATTCTGTCTGCGTCTGTTTTCATATGGCACACCATTCATAGAATAGTTGGAACTAATCTGCATATATCAATACTCCTTTTTATTTGAATTGCATTATTATCATTAGGCTTTCGCTTCAAAAACTGGTCTTTTTTCCAGATAATCCGGTAGTTCTTTTAATTCAGAATTCATACCATTCTTTACGGCGTTATATTCCTTCCAGTAAATGGAATAGAATTCATCTTTTTTTGTAAGTTCTGCCGGAGTCATTTCGTATCCCCAGCCGGCACCGGTATTTAACAATACATTCACACCCTGACTCTGAATTTGAACACCATAACCTCCCGATGTTAAAATAGTGAAATTTAATGTTCCGCCTCCTGCCAGTGCAATCTGCTTATCTGCAAGATTCTGATTTTTTCCCTCTGCCTGTTCCAAAAAATCCAGTAAGGTTAATTCTCCAATCCCTTTACATTTTGGATTGGTATTTTGATTTTTCATTGCACTTTTTGCCTGTTGGTATAACTGCTTTCTATCCGGTGCAACCTCTGACAAATATTCTGCCCTTAACTGCAATACCTGCCTTGAAATAGAGTCTTGTTCTGTTTTATCAGCAGCATTGGCAGCCTTTTGTGCCAATTCCTTAATCTCACTTACAAATTCAGTCTGCGTTTTTGTACTTTTTCCTTTCGATGGAATATAAGACCAGTTTGGTTCTCCATTACTACCAGAAGTAATTAACTGTTCCCTTCCAACTGTTCCTATATTTGAAAAAGAGATTCCCATAAATCCACCTCCAACAGCTTGAAGTTTTAATAAAAAATTTTATTCAACCACTTCTTAAAGCGGTTCATACTTTCTGTCATCCATTGGTCACACTCTAGCTTCAAACATACTTTGGCTAACACCTTTCATCCACATATTCTGTGCTGCTCCATATCCTTTTTCCTGCCCTATATCATACAATCCACTGCTGTCAAAGCCTATTTTCAACACTAAATCATTTTCTTTCTTCCAGCCATTCTTAGCATATTCTAGCCATCTCTTAGAATAAAGTTCATACCCTGCACCATTTTTAGATTTTTCCTTAAACAATGCAAGTAAATCTGTACCATCCTCTACAATAAAAGTACCATTTTTATATGTCGCATTGCGTGCATCATACCCTGTTGTCTCATAGACTTCATGCCATAAAGAATATTGGTTTGCCTTTGTCATATTTGCCTGCGAATTAACAATTTCATTATCTGCATCATGCATACAAATCCACGCATGCGTCCAAATATTTTTTGCATTATCTCCTTCATTCAGCAATTTTTCTATCTGCGATAATGTATCTCTATCTGCATTTCCCGACACCGTTAGTTGATATGTATATGGGTCAATAGAAAATACCAAATCTGCCTGTTTTGATATTGATATCCCATTCTTTGAAAGTAGATTTGAAATTTGCTGATTTACAACACTTCTGGCATACTGTTTTTCCCTGTCAGTATTGCGTACATAACCAACACTTCTTGAACCACCTGTATATACATCCTTGTAATTCCTTAATGCATAATCATACCGGGCAAATCCAGCCGAATATTTTCCTCCTGTTTGTAACATTCTTTTCTCATTGCGGTAAGCTATGGAACGCTGATCTTCTGTCATATATGAGCAAAAATTAGGTGAGGTCACATCACAATATTTTGATTCGATATATGTCATCGGATCAGAATGAGACAAATTTTCTTTGTACACTTTATCATAATGCTCCTGCAAAACTTTTTGTACGAAACGATCCTCCTCTGTAAGTCCATCATATTGATATCCTACAGTTGTACCGGCGCTGGAATTATTGGGCAGGTTGTTTAAATCCCTGCCAGCTGGAATGTTGTTATAATAGTCAGAATTATTTACAGTAACCATATTATCCCCCTGCCTTATATAAATCTTATAATCTGTATCATGTAAATCATACTGGAACCCTATCGATAAACTTTTTTCATTTTATTTTCCACATTTTTTCTTCATTATTCGGAGTTCTTCCGACTATGTCACCTATTGGATTTCTCTCAGCCTCAATATGATATGTAATCCAAGTTCTCTTTTTTTCCTATGTTCAAATGACTAAGCACTATTTATACTTACTATTTGCACTTGTCAAATCAAGATAAGCATCCATACTTTTCGTCCAAAGCAACGATAAATCAAACCTTCCTAATTTGTTTAAATCTTCTATGCTTTTTTTGAACATTGAGATAAAATCTCTTCTGTCGTTAAGTCCCATATTACCAGCTTCAAGCGGCAGAGACGTGAAACCTCCCTGCTTCTCCACTTTGTAATGTGCCTCCAATGCACGCATTTCGACTACTGTAGCATTTGATGGATTAACATCATTGATATAAATTCTTTGCTCAAACTCTTTCCCGTTTTCATCCACACCTTTCGCTAACACCACAGGATTTTCATCCGTCGAATCATCCGCATATTTAAGACAATAAGAAAGACCGGTGCCATTACCTCCTGTCCACAACATATTATCTGTTGTGAATATCTGATATACCTTCGGTGTTTCTGCCGTATAAAATGTCTTTTCCCCAGATGCAGGCGTTTTCATATTATTGCCTTTTTGTTGGCGGTACATTGAAGATACCGTATTTAGACCAGAACCAATGTGCATACTTCTGTTCCTCCAATCATTTTATCTGAATTGTAAATGTACTGCTTCTCTGACTGTTTTCAGTGTCCTTGAAATAGTGTCAAAAAGAGGTGCTATGCCTGGCTTAACTACCGTATGTTTTGCACGGTCTTTTACATCATGCACTCCAAATCCGTAACACATATTTCTGCCCTCTGCGGAAAAATTCACGGTATCTCTGTCTTTATGTACATTTGAACTGCTTTTTTCTGCATTTATGTGTTCCCGCATTTCAGAATTTATTTTATATCCATCATACTGAAACGCCTTACTCTGCCTACTGTAAACTTCCAACGACATATCCGTGTCCTCCTCAGATTTTCGTATCTAATGTAGATAATAAATCTACATTATCGTATTCCGCTTGAGTATATGCTCTTACCACTGAACTACTGTTTTCTGACATTTCACTAATATACTCATCTCTATCTTTGCGTTTCTCACGCAATTCTTCCAAATATTCTTCATCTCTTTTTCGTTTCTCACGCATTTTCTCTAAGTATTCTTCTTGCTCACGTTTTTTGTCCCGTCTACTTTTTGCTGCTTTTTGTTGATTTTGTGTACTCAATACATCTGAACTTTTATTTGACGAATTAGCTGTTCTCATACCACCACATGAAGATTGCCGATTTCCATTAGCATCATATGTAACTGTCCTGCCTCCCAACTCTACACCGTCACGCTTTGCAAAAGAATATACTTGTGAATTTGCTGCAACCTCTCCGGATAAATTCCATTCTATTTCTTTTGCGAATTCCGGATCATTAGCCATTTTTTTCAAACAGTCATAAGAAAGATTTACGACCACTTTATTGGAATTGCAAGGCACAACACCGCCGTTGGTATTAAAACTTATTTGCGGAAACTTTTTACATAATTTTTCATAATATTCTTCCACACTATTAGAATTGTGTTTTGTGTCACATAATTGTTATATGAATTGCTTATACCTGTCATTGACATATCCGTGTCCTCCTTTGAAATCCTTTTCTGTCCGTTATTCTCACTCAACCTTTTTCCCAAACTTATAATTACTTGGATATTCCAAATTATAAATATCCTCTCCATACGGAATATCCAAAGTATGATTTTCACTTAAAATATATTCCTTATCGCCAATCTTAAAAATGTCTCCGGCTTCATATTCATCAAGTAAAATGCCACCAGAAGTCAAATTCTTGTATCTTGCATCATATCGTTCCTTAGACTGAATTGGGCTTGTTGTTTTAGTGGCAGAATAAAATTGAGTTGCTTCCCTATCTCCCATCTTTACAGTGAAAAAGCCGTTTTTTATCCCTGCATTTTCCATATAGCCTCTTATTTCTTCATCTGAATAAGACAACTGAACATATACAGGGTCTTTTGTCATCATGTAATTCCAAAAGCTCGCATACCTTTCCAACACCGGATCATAAGGTTCACCACGCATAATCTCGGAAACAATAGAGCCTATCCCCTTATTATCTGTGTATAAACAATGCTCCTGTCCGTCACCGGAAACATATTTAAAATACTTATTCTTCCCAAAGTCAATGATATTATCTTCTGCCTTAATTTCATTCAGACAAGCTCCACTGATTTTAGGTATCTGCTCCGCTGTAAAAAATGTTCCTCCGCATTCGTATATATCTCCCTGTTTTCGCACCTTAGAAATATCATTATTCATAGCAGCTAATACGCTACCCGGAATCATTTTTCTTCTTTGTCCCGCTGAAATTGTATATGTACCTGCATCATATGTTGTACTTCTGACAAACAAATCCTTTTTCCCGCTTTGACCAACATTTTGCTTATTAAGCAAGATATTCGTCAGGCTCTGTCTTCTGTTTAAGGATTGTAGTGAATTACTAAAACCAGAAAATCTAATATTCATAGAACCACCTTGTCTTCCTTTACCTGAAATCCTTTTTTCTATATCTTTTGACAACAATCCATTCTACATATTCATTAACTCACTCAATTTCTGTAATAATGAAGATTGCCCAAACGATAAATGCTGTAATTTTACTGTACCTTTTGTATTCCACCATCGTCATATCTTTAGCAGACACAGAACCTATTTTTGAATTGCCCACTATACTTCCACTAGCTTCGCTCTTTTCTCTTACACTATCCGCAAACCTTGTATCTTCCTTCTCCTGATCTTTAGCCGCATTTTTCTGTTGGTACTGATTGTAAGCCCGTGTCATATAGTTCACATTAATTGTATTACTCATAGTAACCTCCTTTGCTTTCTTTATCGGATAAAATAACCTGTTCTCCTAGTCCCATATCATCAAACGACCATATTACGCATACAAAGACCATCTCTTTACAAGATAACCACCGCCTTAAATTCATTTTCATCGCAGGAAAGCACCATATCACCGCCATATTTATCCACAACTGCTTTTACATTTAACAGCCCAATACCGTGATGATCCCCTCTTTTGCTCTTTATCGTGTCATTTTCAATTTCCACCTTTTCTGTCACCGGATTTCTCACCGCAAATATCAGTTTATGATCTTCGCACTCTAATTTCAGATGAATGACCGCTTTTCCGGTATTTTTCAGTACTTTTTCACTCTCCCGGATTGCATTATCCAATAAATTAGAGAGCAGAATCACAATCTCTTCCTCCTCCAGACAGATCTCCTGCAGATCCCCTACTTTCAGGATAACCGCTATGTGTTTCTCCTGCATGCTGCGGTACTTCTGGTTTAAAACAGCATTGACCACCGGATGATTTGTGTTGATTGCCGACATCTCGACAGCTATGCTCTCTGTCAGCTTCTGCGTAAATGAAAGTGCCTCATCTGTGTGTCCATTCTTTATCAATGTCTGGATCGTGGAAAGCTGATTTTTATAATCGTGCATTTTTCTTCGCTGACGCTCATAGATTTCTTCCCGGTCCTGATAATCTGCAATACGATTTTTCTGATTTTGTTCCGTAAGTACCGCAATTTTTATTCTCTCTTCTTTTTCAATGGTATTCTGCATGAACTCCATAAGGATAAGGTTAATCGCAACCAGTCCCACCGAAAGAAATAAAAATACATTCTGCATGTCAATACATCCCGGCATACTCATATCAGTTTCTATGCCAGCACATCAAATGTCGAAACTCCATTTTCTGTCACTCCTGTAGAAGTTGAAGTACCTAGCAATTCCACCATTTTTCCTGTCAGGTCATCTACATCTTTTCCATCAATTTTCAGATTATATTGCCGTTCTTCCTGCTCCTGTTTTTCGGCACGCTGTTTTTCCAGCCGTTCCTCTGTCTCTTTCTTTTCTGCTTTCCTTTTCTCGAGTCTTTCTTCAAGTTCTTTCCTTGCTTTTTCTGTTCCCGGATCAACTTCATCTTGAGTACACATTACAGAACTCATGCTATCATATCCATTTATAGTAATACTATAACTCAGTATCTTTGCTCCTCTTGCTGCCACATAAGCTCTTGACTGTTCTATTGTTTTTGGTATTAGCGATAAATTGTACTCCAACCATTGTTTTGTCTTTTCATCTCCCATAGCCTTTGACAAAAGAGAACTGTTTATATTTACGGAATAATCCCTGCTTCGTAAACATTCGTATTTTTGTGTTAAATAGTTCTTATATTCATGGGCATTCTTATATGTCCTGCCCGTTTTGTTTCCAGCATTTTGTGTATTGCCATAACTATTCGTATATGACGCATAAGTTCCTATTCCTGTAACTGCCATATTAACATATCTCCTTTCATTATTCGGAGTCCTTCCAACTATGCCACCTGTTGGATTTCTCTCAGAATCAATATAATATTGATCACACGCTAGCTTCAAATATACTTTGACTAATACCTTTCTGCTTAACAGGTATACCATCATCAATATCAATGTTATAGTGCCCACTACTTGCACTGGAAACCGTTGAAGTATACCAATTACCATTACTTGCAGGCATAATCATATGATGCACATTCCCCTGACTAGGAGACTGTGTTCCAGAAGATGAAATACCTGTAACTATAGCTTTGTTAGCAATTTTCGTATCATTAGTCAAATTTACCAATATAACAGATGAATCTACACCTGACATACTAATAATTGAGACATTTACTGATGATGTCTTTATTCTGGCAAGTTTTTTTCCCTCGAATTCTTTCTTATCTCAATCCATGCTATGCAGATTTATCACCTTGAATATTGATTTCCTTTTAGACCACCTGCATCTATACTTTAAAATCTAATCCACCAAGAGTATCATCCATCTGATCTAAAATACTTGTATCAAATGCATCTCCCGGCTTCCATCCAGGATTATTTTTCTTTACCAGTGTCTCCATTCTTGAAGCATAATCTCCAGCCATTCTGCTCAATGTCCACGAAGCGGAATTTCGCTGTTCAGAAGGAATCGTATTCAAATACTGTTTGATTACATCATGTCTCTTGCTTTCTTCTGGTATATATGCACCATTGCTACTGATAAAATCCTGCTTTACAACCTTTTCTAAATCCGACTTCACCTTATCCGATACAGACACTATCTTTTTCCAATCCTTACCATTGATACAACGGTCTGCCTGTTCCTTTGATAAAAAAGGTACACCATCTTTATTATAGTAATAATTGTTATTTCTATATTGACACCCAGAATCTACGGTCGTAATCCCAGTCTGCTTGTGTGAAGAATTTTTCTGAAAGAAGAATTTGTTTATTAGCAAACTTTGCGAAAATAAATTTTTATTGTTAATATTTACATTCATATTTCACTCTCTCCTATAATACAAAATTGTAGCCACATTACATTTTTAATATGTATAATATACTTTTATTGTTTCAGTGGATGTTGAAACTGTTCCTTTTGTAACAATCCATATTTTCCACTTGCCTGACGGATCAAAACCATTAAAATCATTAATTGTTATTGTTCCACTCTTACTTACTGTTGTATAATTAACATTTCCATTGCCATCTTCTACATATAAATAAAACGAATCACTTCCTGAACTAACCCTACTATACACCTCTATTTTTAAAATCTGAGGATTTGATCCACTTACAGACCCTGATGAAACAGTTGAAATATTTGATGCTGTCCCATATACAGAATTTAATTTTGTTGTTGTCTTAGTCCAATAATTTGTAGCCCTCACTGATACAGTAGAATTTATAGTTATTGTTTCTTCTGCCGGTGCAACTTCTGCTGCCGATACAGGAGTTACAAGAAGAGCTGTGCATAATACGATTCCACTCAAAAAATAAGATATAATTTTCTTCATCGTAAATACTCCATTTAAAATTCTGAATTATGAACTCAATTCCGTTACCAGTGAAGAATATCTTTTTGTCCGGTTCTTTATATCCTCCTCACTGACACCATAATAACAATATAAATCTCTGGCTATTTTCTTAAACCTTTTTATGACCGACTTATTTCCAGAGTAAGATATTCCAAATATATTCCAGGTATAATCTACCTCTATTTCCATTAAATCCTCACCAATTTTTATTTCATATAAATGAAAATCCATGGGAATTACATTATCAGGCATTTGGTCAATCAATTTATTTCTAATTTCCATTTCATTCAAAAAATTTTTAACAGATTCTTCATTATGAAAATCTGGTTTTGGAATATCCTTCCTTTGGCCCAAAAGTTCTGGTTTATGCTGCATAATCAAACTAGCTTTTAGATTTTTCTGTCGTTCTATCCAATTTGTTGCGGCAGGATTGATTTCCACTAAATCATAATGATCCTTTGCGTATTGCACCACTTCCGCAAGGGTATGCGGGTTGGCCGCTATTCTCTTTTCTATCCTTTTTCGTCTGGATTGATAGATAGCATTTCGGATTCTAATCTTTAGAGATTGCTTTTGAGCTTCTCCAAATATAAAAACACTTGTGGGACCATCTTCACCATTTATTATGGAAACTTGATTGATACTTTTATTTTTCATAAGTGCCCTCTACTCACAAATCCCGATTATATCGGTGATTCACAATCTTTTAGCCAAAATCGCAGTTCCATAACCGTCACAGCAATTTTATACTTTACTTCGATTTCAATCTTTTCTGGTGGATTGGCTAAAAGCCTGTCAATATCATTTTCCTCAACACCAGCCATTTTTGCTATCGTTAGCTTGGATATGCCATGATAGGAAACAAGCACTTCCAAAAAACCGCTTAATTGCCTATCCTTATCTTCAATCGCTCCAAAATACAGAAATCCTGCTTTACTAAGTATCTTAAGACGCAATGCAGGATCATCTGGCAAACATTCCACATTGCCCATTACTACTCCATCTATTGTTTCTTCAGTTATTTCTAAATATTTTGAAAGAGTATTTTTATTAAAACGATACTCCTCATTTAAAGAAGTCAACATTTCTGAAATATTTTTTGTTTTTATCATATTTGTGCCCTAACACATTGTTTCTTTACTCTATCAACAATTTATCCAGCAACATCTGCCTATTGTTTATAAACATTTCTGTCACTTGATAACTCTCTGTTTCTTCATATTCACATAAATGTATGCTTCCATTATCAAAACAATAGATATCTGCATCTGGTATTCCTAACAAAATAGGGGAATGCGTAACTATAATAAATTGTGATCCTTCTTTTGCACATGAATATATTTCCATAAGCAATGTTAATTGTCTTTGAGGAGATAATGCTGCTTCCGGCTCATCAAATAAATATAACCCATTTGGTCGCAGGTGATTCTGTGTGAGCGCAAGAAAGCTCTCTCCGTGTGATTTTTCATGGTATTTCTCTGATGGATGAGCCCAATCCGAATACTCCAGTTCTTTTGTTGCAACATTATAAAAGCTTTCTGCTCTAAGAAAATATCCCCATTTTTCCTTCCGATAGCCTTTTGAAATTCTTATCGCATCACATAATTCTGAATGTGTATCATGCGTAGAAAAAACATAATTCTTTGTTCCACCCTCAGGATTAAAACCATGTGCTACGGCAAGTGCCTCCAATAAAGTTGATTTACCACTGCCATTTTCTCCGACAAAAAAGGTGATTGCTTTGTTGAAATCAAGTTTTTGAATCCCCTTAAAAGCCTTAATTCTCTTTAAATAACTATTGTTATCAATTCTATCCCAATCGAATATTACCCCTTGTAAGAATTGATCATTCATCTAATCACCTTCCTGTAAAAGACACTTTCTAATCCACCAATCCTTCGTTCTAAAGAACTCGGTCAACTGGAATTTCACCTTGTTATCAGTTCTTCCTATCAACAAATACCTCTAGTTCCATATGTATCTGTCCATAATGGCATATAACCGCTACGAATTGCAACTGCCTGTGATGCTATATTTGTTACAGAAGCACTATAAAAGGGGATTTTATCCTGTTCCATTATTGCAACAGTCAAATTATGTACTAATAATGAAGCCAAGTTTTTTCTACGATACTCCTTTTTTACATCAATCCCAATCTCACGTAAGTCATCATCTACAATTGAGGCTCCTACTAATGCAACAATTTCGTCATTTCTCTTTGCATATAGAACAATACATGTCGTAGTATTACCATCTTCGTCAAATGATAATGAATTATCGAAACCATGTATTCCTCGCAATTTTTGAATTTCATCACTAACCAGTAATTCAAATGTAAAATCATTAGTATAAGGTAATATGGTCATTTGACTTAAATCCGGAACATAATGCAATGTTTGACCAAATACAAAATCGCTCTCATACAACTCATCTCTGTTTTTTCCACGAAGGCATCTCATAGCCTCCGAATAAATATTTTTAGATACTGTTACAACATTTGTATCACCTACACTAAGAATTTTTACATAGCGTTTTGAAACAGTTTCGTCCATGATAAAATTAGTTTCACCAGAATGTAATTCATCTACACTACATTTCATTTGTTCTGCTATATGTTTAAAAATAGCGTCCTGTATATCCTGTTGCCAAATCATATTTAATCTCCTATAACTTCAAAGTTTCTGTTCCTTACAAACTTGAAATTGTCACTCCAAAATAAATGGAAGCATAATCATAATAATTCCAAATAGGGCAAATAAAGCACCACCGATTTTTGTGGCTTTCAAATAGAACTCAGATGGTTCATCTGCACGATAAGATTTCCATTCTTCTGTTAATTTCCATATTAAGCCCGGCTTTAAGAAGATAAACATACCTAACGCAAAGATTATGATTCCACCACCAATAGACCACCACATATTTGCCATCTCCTTTCTAAAATATGAAGTTATGGCTTTAACTTTTTCCAAATAATCAGCTTTAGGATAATACATACGACCACCAAAACTGCCACCAAGGCACCATCCAACAGCAACTCTGTGTACCACGGTGCAGACTGCATGGCATATAAATTTGGATAAGTTTTAAAGTGCCAGAACTTATAAATTCCGTACCCAATAAAAATTCCTATGAATGAACCAATAACGATGTTTAAAAAACAATTCAACTTTCTCAGCATGGCAGTTCACCCTTTTCCAAATATTGATTTGTTTATTGCCCTTTTATAACGGTTGCATCATTTCAAGGATGATGCCATCCGGGTCTCTGAAATAAAACGCTCTGCTTTCCCCGAATCCATCAGCCCTGAAATCGAAATACTGTGGTTCAGACAAGCACTCCACATGATTTTCAATCAGGATTTTGTAGGCAGAATCTATGTCATCCGTGTAGAAGCATACTTCTGAGATAGATGTCGTAAACAAATCTGATTGCATTTGATTTACTTTATTGTCTACAAACTGAATCAGCTCAACTGGCGGTGCCTCAATAGCCTTGGAGCCATTCAAATAAGCAACTCTTGCTTTGCAATTTGCTCTACGAAACATTTTATCTGTTTCTTCGCCTTCCATAAAAATTTCTCCTTGAAATTCAAGTCCAAGGATGTCTCTGTAGAAAGCAATCGAGCGATCCAAGTCAGAAACCGTTAATCCAACGTGATAAATTCTTCCGACCATCTTTATATCCTCCTGTTGAAATTTCCGTTTTTTTATTCCCTCACAAACAAACTGGGGGTGTACTTATGCACAGGCAATCAAGCATCCCGTTTAATCAAAGCGGCATCGGAGTCCGGGCAATCACAATGACTGCCAAAACAGCGCCCGCAAACGCTGCTGCGCCGATAACTGCCGCCGTTTTTTTGCTGAGGTTCTTCTTTACTGCCTTACAGATTAGCATGGCGCAAACCACGCAAACAGCCGCAACCGCAAGCGCAATAACCAGCGTCTCCCATAACCATGAAAGTTCGTATAATATTCTCATTCGCTCACCATACCTTTCTCTGGCAAACTGGAAGTTATCTCCCTGACATTGATTTTCCAACAACATAAACTCCAACCAACATCTCGGCAATAGATAGTCCCAATAATAATCCTGAGATAAAATCTTTAACATTAGAACCAGATTAGCTAACTCCCCCTAAAAGATATATCACAATACCTGCTAACAAAAATGGGAGAAATTCTTTTCTCTATTTCTAATCATAATATTAAAATATTTTTACTTTATACTAACAGAATCACATGTTTTATATACATGTTTCCAAAATGCATTTAAATTTTCTTCTTTCATTTTTATAAATAGACGTGAGAAAACATACAATACAAAAAATCCAATCACCGTTCCAGTAAAATTAAAAATAACATCATTAATATCAATTATCCTATACGAAAAGCCTTTTGTCAAAAATGTTTCTAGATACTGTATTGTCTCTATTCCCAGACCAAAACATAATCCTAATAATAGTATTTTCTTAATGTTGTTTATCTTTGTTATAAATGGAATTCCAATTCCTAATGGAATAGTCATAATAAGATTCAATATGTCAGTTCTATTAATACCATTATGAAATGGAATAATGTTTATACTTTCTTTAATATTTGCAGGCAGACCAATCATAACAATCGGAAATAATGTCAGCTTAGCAATACACATAAAATAGCAAAACATAATTGTACTGAATACGTAATATATTTTCTCTTTTTTGTATTTCTTATGAATAAATATACAAATTAATATGTAAATTACTATTCCGATAATAATTGTCAATCCATCAAAGTCAATTAACATATTCATCCTCTCTTTCATTAACACTTGCATAACCTTTTTGACAGTTATGCAAGTATATATATATTGTTCTTTGCTTAATTGTAAATTGTTCCGCTACCTTTTATGTTATGTCCATCATCTTCTACTTTATATATCCGTAAATAATACTTTGATGATTTTCATCTGCTGTATGTTAACTTCCAGTATTTTTACAACTCGTTTTAAAGGAGCACCAATTTCTGCTGTTAACTTTCTCCTTTAACGGTTGTATTTACGAGTAAATATAGTATTGCATAAACCCTGCATTTTTTCAATCAAAAACGCAGGGTTTTGGGCGAAGCTGGCATCTCACTTAAACGATATTGATGATACGGCTCGTCAAAGAATGGAAATGCTTCCTATTGACATTTCAGTTTATCGGGAGTAAACTATAATTAGTTTATTAGCGATAAACTGAAAGGAGAAATCTTTATGGCTGAGATGAAGATGGGCGTAGTGGAATCCCACTTTGCCGATATTATTTGGGCGAATGAGCCTTTGCACTCCAGAGAATTGGTAAAGCTCTGCGAAAAAGAACTGAACTGGAATCGCTCCACCACATATACGGTGTAACGCAAGCTTTGAGAGCGTGGTATCTTCCAGAATAATGGTGGCATCGTTTCCTCTGTTCTGTCTAAAAACGATTTCTATGCCGTTCAGAGCGAGCAGTTCGTTGACGAAACCTTTGAAGGTTCCCTTCCTGCTTTCATTGCGGCTTTTACACAAAGGAAGGGTATTTCTCAACAGGAAGCTGCGGAGATTCGACACATGATTGATGCAGCCGCCGGAAAGGAGTAATCTATGAGTTCACTTTTTTTGAAAATTGTAAATATGAGTATCGCCGCATCTTGGCTGATCCTTGCGGTCGTACTTTTGCGTGTGGTTTTGAAAAAGGCACCTAAGTGGATCAATGTCCTACTGTGGGGTATCGTAGCTTTTCGATTGATTTGCCCATTCAGTTTTGAAAGCGCATTGAGCTTGATTCCAAGTGCCGAGACCATCAGTCCTGAAATCATGATGGACTGGACACCAGAAATCTCCACAGGCGTAAGCTCTATCGACAAGGTAGTGAATCCAATTATTACGGACACCTTTGCTCCAGAGCCAATTGCAAGCGCAAATCCACTTCAGCTTTTGATTCCTGTGCTGGCAATCGTATGGGCAATAGGCATCATAGCCATGCTCGTTTATGCTGCCGTCAGCTATTTCCGCTTGCAAAAGAAAGTCGGTGCATCCCTTTCTGTGCGGGACAACATTTGGATTTGTGACGATATACAAACACCTTTTATTCTTGGTTTCTTCAAACCGAGCATCTACATTCCCTCCGGGACAGATGAAGCACAGTTGCCCTATATCATTGCCCATGAGAATGCTCATCTGAAACGCTGTGACCATTGGTGGAAACCGTTGGGGTATTTAGTGTTGGCAATCCATTGGTTCAATCCTCTTGTATGGATTACGTATATTTTACTTTGCCGAGATATTGAACTTGCCTGCGATGAAAAAGTTATTCGTGGACTGAATCAAAACGAGTCTATTTCTTATTCAGAAGCTCTGCTTTCTTGTAGCGTGAATAGAAGAACAGTTATGGTTTGTCCACTTGCCTTTGGAGAGGTTGGCGTCAAAGAAAGGGTGAAAAATGTGCTGAATTACAAGAAACCTGCATTTTGGATTGTTGCTATTGCTGTGGTTTCAAGTATTGTTCTTGGGGTATGTTTCCTGACAAATCCGAGTTCATTCCCAGTGAAACTTGATTCTGTTCAAATTTCCAAAGCAAGCACCATGGACTTTAGAACAAATAGCGGACCGACCACATTCCAATTAAACGTATCGGAAATTGACGAGTTGAGCAGTCGTATTAAACACTTAAAGATTGGTCAAAAAGACCAATCTTTGCAGGGGCATACACCTTTCTATTCCCTTAATGTGGATACCAGGGAAAACGACAGAATCACATTCAGCGGTTTTGATTCCAACGGAAATCAGTCAGCAATTCTGTATGAGAATGTGTATTACCGAATAACTGACTCTGACTTTATCAGCTATTTACAACGCATCTGTGCCGGGAAAACCAGAACAGAAGCGATTGACGAAACCAATGTTGATACAGCAATCCATAATGCAATCATGGAACATAACAAAGATAGATACTATAAAGGTGTTTTTGCCTGCGAAAGCCATACTGTATTGGCTACGGAAGCAGGTAGGTCTGCAAACTCTGAGGAGATTGAGACATTGACCATATATGCTCTCACTCTTTATGAGGAATATAATTTGTCCGAAGAAGGGATTGAAAGTGTCAGTGGAGGTTGTGTTCCTGTTGCCTTAACTTTCAATGTGGCAGAGAATGGATATGAACTATCTGAATATTGGGAGCCGGGAGATGGCAGCCAATACTCTGATGATATTCGTAAAAAGTTCCCGGAGGATATATTAGATGAAGT
>OHCK01000498.1_pt1 | contig 16403 bp, 10 predicted proteins | sample 1577611 | NCBI WGS metagenome assembly OHCK01 (sample SAMEA3879586, study PRJEB24766) | human gut metagenome | biome: human-associated habitat; feature: feces | place: USA | collected 1985/1987 | reverse complement strand
CCCGCCACAGCCGCTAAGTTCGACTACAACACCGCCTCGGCCGCATTCGAAGGTTCGCTCAACGATTTCGTAGCGGGCGGCGGCAATTACTATGCGTTCTTCCCCCACGCGCAGGTCACAGGTACCACGGCCAACCTCCCGTTCGGGAACCTGCGTACGCAGACGGGCAACGATTTCAACAGCGCCTACGACGCGCTGGTCGCTACTCCCCAGGCATACGGCGCAGCCGACGAGGCGGGCAAAGTGGACGGCAACCCCGTAGCTTTCACGCTGCACCGCCTCACGTCGATCCTCGATTTCTCCATCGCCACGCAGGCCGACAAGGTGAAATACCTGCTGCTGACCGCCGGCGGGGAAACCCAAAAGCTTTCGGCCTCGAGCCTCGATCTCGCCCTCGAGAACGGAGGTGCCGAAACGGCTGCCACCCTCAGCACAACCGACCAGTCGAACGTCATCGCACTGCAATACACGCCCGATGGGGCGAGCGCCGACAAGGTCGAAGCCTTCTTCAACGTCCCGGCCGACCTCTACCCCACGCTGACGCTCGACGTAATCGGCTCCGACAACCAGATGGCTACGGTCACGGTCAACCGCACCGAAGCCTTCAAAGCCGGAACGCTCTATACGAAAGCGGTCTCCGACCTGCAGTTCGCCCCCATCGACGCCCCGTCGCTCGTATGGCTGGGGGAAGATATGGATGCAGTACATGATATTACAAAATGCGGAACAGATTATCAGGCAAATATTAAAATTAATGCCCCGGGCGGAATTGCCAATCTTGTAGTTAATGTTTCTTCCGAAATACTCAATTCTCTCAGCATTAGCCAACTCAATCTTTTCACTGATAAAGTACTATCAGAAAATTTACCCGTATCATACGAAGATGACCTCGGATTAAGTTGCTGCAGCCAAATACAGTATAAAAAATCCATTGATTTCAATATCACACTGCTGATTCCATTAATTGAATCCATTGGAGCTCCTGCCGGCAGCATGCATGTTTTCGAGGTAGTTGTAACAGACCTCGCAGGACAAACTACAACCCAAGAACTGAAATTCCAAATGCCAACAAAAGTCTCGCTCGAAAAAACAGACCTTTGGGCTAACACAGCATCTCTGACTATCAACAACATAGATAAAAATGCGCAATCCGTATCTTTACAATACAGGATTAAAGGTGAAACGGAATGGAATACAGCAGAAGTTGTTTCCAATAGTGACGGGAACTATACCGCTACAATCAAACCGACATGGACATCTGGTGAAAATGAAGCAGGGCTCACAATCTACACTGCAAATAACAAAACAGGCCTCTTTGCAAAAAAACAATATGAATATCAGTTGTTGGTAGACGGTATTGTCCTTGAACAAAATATATTCACTCCTGCAAATAATGAAGGTGATCCTATTTTTTCGGGATTCTCGTCAAGTTCAAGTTGCTTCACAACCTCAAACACATCCTCGACCTCTTGGGGGAGCGGGAATAATACATTTGCTTCGAGTCTTTGCACCTATGACGAAAGTACATCTGCAGCATACATGCAGGCAAAAAATCCAGGCATTGGCTCCATCCAGTTAGCACCGGGAAATTTATTCACAGGAACTTTTAAATTCAACGGAATATTCCAACAAACAGGAACAGTTAGCTTTGGACAGAAATTCACTTACACAGCACGACCTACCGCTCTCAAACTTTACTACAAAGCAGAGATCGGAACTGTAACCGCAGCCGGCACAAGCACTTATATTAATGTCGATGAGCAAGATCAAGCAAGTATTGTCGTATGCATTACCGACTGGAGCAACCGCCATGCAACGACTGCGGGAAAAGGAACCCCTTCCGGTGTATGGAATCCGGCGACCAAAGTGGGACTGAGTGCGGAGGAGAAAATCATCGCCTACGGTGTGGTATATCCGAGTCAAACTGTTAAGGATATGACGGAATTAATCATTCCATTAAATTATTATGACAATTCAAGTGGGGCACCGACTGGAAACTATACTATCGTTATTTCATGTGCAACCAGCCGATATGGAGATTACTTGAATGGATGTGCAGGTAATAGCCTATACGTCAAAGATTTCGAATGGGTATACTAACCCGCCGGAATATCCGGAAGGCCAAAGGCCTTTATCCCCGACCTCCCTGCGATTGCAGGGAGGTTTTTTCTTGCGGGGAGGGACTGCCACGGCAGGCCGTCGCGCAACCGACGGACAAGCGACACAGCCGGCCATCGGGTGCATCGAGTGTTGTGAAAGGCGAAAACGAGATACGGGCATGCTCGCCGGACAGGGTGTTCGTGATGAAAAACCGCACGTTCGTTGAATTTATTTCCAAGATACGCGCCGCATGGCTATTTTTGCACATTGCCAATAAAAAACTCGTACCCATGCGCATAAAATCCCGGACATCCGGCCTCATGCAAACGCCTCGGGAGATTTCACATACCGGTAATCCGACCGGCGGTGCTGGGGCACATTCCGCCGTCCTCCCGGCAGCGCACGAAGCAACCGACAATCCCGACAACATCTTTTACCGAACGATCCGGACTGCTATGAAAAAACAACTTATATATCTATTGGCATCGGCGTGCCTGCTGGCCGCCGGATGCTCCACGGAAAACAAGACGGACGAGACGGGGTACGGCACCCTGGCCATCAATTGCACGGCCGACACGTCGATCGACACGGCTTCGGCCGAGGCTTCAGGCACGCCCGAAGCGCCCGCAGCCGGGGCTTTCTCGCTCACGGTAACGGGCGAAACGGGCACGCAGAAATGGGATACGCTCACCGAGTTCGAGCAGAGCCAAACCGTCTTCCGGATGGGCGCCTACACCGTCGCGATCGCCCACGGCGACCCCGATGCGGAAGGAGCCGGCAAACCTTACTATTATGCCGAACAAAAGATCGAAGTGCTGCCCCGGCGCACGGTAAATGCAGACCTGACCGCCACGGTGGCCAATTCGCAGGTGGTAATCCGCGCCACGGAGCAGTTCCTCGCCTATTTCCACGACGCCAGGTTCACCGTGACGACGGCCTCGGGCAATGAATTCGCCTTCACGCCCGGCAGCGACCCTGCCGACGAACCGGTGTTCGTCAAGGGCGGCACGCGGCTCACGGTGACCGGCACGGCACGCCGCCAGAGCCCGACGGGCACGGGGGAAGGCCCCGAAGTGACTTTCTCCGCCCAGACGCTCGACGCCACGACGCCGCGCACCTGCCACATCATCACCTACGATGCAAAAAACGCGGGCAGCGCCACGCTGACCATCACACTCGGCGACAGTTACACTGATACCCGGACGCTCGACTGCGAGGTCAACGAGGGAGCCATCGACGATACCGAAAAGAAATAAAAACAGGGAAAGATATGAAAACATTTACCAAATTTCTCACGATGTTAGCGGTTGCGGCACTCTTCGCAACCGGCTGTGTAAACGAAGAGCCCCCGTACAAGGAGGATCCGAACCCCGAGCCCGCCGGGATGACCGGCTATCTGTCGATCGGCAACCTCTCGATGACGGTCGTCTACGACGAAACCGAAATCCGTCCCGACGACACGTCGGATGAGACGCAGGCCGCACGCACCGCATCCGGGACGCGCGCCACGGCTCCCGACGTGGACAGCTTTATCGTGGAGATCCTCGACGACGCCGACGCGCAGGTACTCGAAATGACCTATGCCGAGCTGAAGGAGCAGCTCAAGACGCCGATGGAACTGAAGGTGGGCGCCTACCGCATGGAAGTCCGCTCGGAAGACACGATGCCCGGCGCGGACTGGGAACACCCCGTCTACGGTGCGACGAGCGACTTTACGATCACCAAGGCACAGACGACCTCGCCCGAAGAGGTGGTCTGCACCCTGCAGAACATCAAGGTCTCGGTGGAATATTCGCCCGAACTGGCCGACATGCTGGCCGACACCAGCAAGGCCACCGTATCGCTGGGCGACACCAGCCTGGATTTCCCCAAAACCGAAACCCGGGCGGCCTATTTCAAACCGCAGGCACTGGAAAACACCCTGGACTTCGCATTCGACGGCACCTTCGCCGACACCGGTGTCCCCGCTAAATTCAGCAAGCAGATCACCGGGGTCAAGGCCGGGCAGTGGCGCAAGGTTTCGGTCGTAATCGGCTACGCCGACAAGGGCAACATCCTCTTCTCGGTCAAAGTCGACAACAGCATCCTCCAGGACAACAAGTTCGTCGTCGACGGTACGGAAAACCTCGGGGAAGAGCTCCTCGAAGACCCCAACGCCCCGGCACTCACCTGGCCCGGGCACGACATGACGCAGCCCTTCACGCTGACCGACGCCATGTTCGACGCGGAGGGGAACTGCATCGAGCCGTTCGCATTCGACCTCTCCTCGCGCAACGGCATCGAATCGCTGCAAGTGACCGTCGGCTCCACCAACAGCCAGTTCCTGGCGTCGATGGCCGCCATCCAGTTGCCCGAAACATTCGACCTCTGCGCCCTCGACGCATCTTCGGTGGCAGGGATTATCCTCAAGGGCTTCGGCTACCCCGTAGGCAGCGAGCTCAAAGGACAGACGGCCAAGAGTTTCAACATCGCAGGGCAGATCAGGGCGCTCTATGAATTCGACGGTACGCACACCTTCGCCTTCACGATGACCGATGCAAAAGGCGTCTCGTCCGAAGCCGTACTGACGCTCGTAGTCGATAAAAGCTCGGGGCAGACGGGCCCCCGGATCACGTGGCGCGGCTACGACATCGACCAGCAATACGAAGTGCAGAAGGACATGGTGATCGACATCGACATCGAGGCCGACAAAGGCATCAAGTCGTTCTTCGTGACGATCGACTCCGAAACGCTGAGGCCGCTGCTGCCGGTGATCAACCTGCCGGAGAAATTCGACATCTGCGACATCCCCGACGAACTGGTCGAAGTCCTGCACGGCGAATTCGGGTTCCCGATCAACGAGCAGGTAAAGAACCGGACGTCGGTGACCTTCTCGATCACCAAATTCGTCGAGATACTGCTGGAAATCCCGGGCGAGCATAATTTCGTCCTCGACGTGACGGACAACGATAATGTACTGACGCACAAGACTGTCAAACTCATCGTCCACTAAAGCCGACCGATAATGAAACGATATATCTCATATTTTGCCGTACTGCTCGCGGTGCTCCTCGGCGCGGCCTGCTCGAAAGACGACGCAGCCCCGGGCACCGACGGGCGCACGGGCTTCATGGCGATGACGGTTTCGACCCGGCAGACGGCCGACACCGGCGAATACGACCCGTTGCAGCACCAGACCGTCTACATCTACAACGACGAGGGCGGCCTGCTGCGCAAATACACCTCGAAAGAGGCCTGTCCCGAACGGTTGGAACTGTTGGCCGGCACTTATCGCGTAGCGGTCGAAGCCGGAGAGGAAGCCCCCGCCGATTTCACGAAACGGTTATACAAGGGCGAGGAGACGTTCACCGTCAAACCCGGCGAAACCACAAACGTTGCGGTCGTCTGCCAAATCGTGAACACCGTCGTAGAGGTGAAATTCGACGATTCGATCCTCCAGAACCTCGCCCCCGGCTATTCCGTATGGATCGCCGGCGGGGAAAAGGTCGACGAGCAAGCCGCCGAAGCGGGCAGTGTCCCGGCGCTCAGGTTCACGACCGAGGGGACGGGTTACTACACCCTGCCCGCAGGCACGACGTCGCTGGCCTGGCTCTTCCGCGGAACGCATGTCGAGGGTAAGAACGTGGAAATGGAAGATTACATCACCAATGTCAAAGCCGGCGGCAAGTATACCCTCACGTTCAAATATTCGCCCGATCTGCCCGGTTATATCGACTGCGTGCTGATCAGCGTCGACCCCGGTACCGACGACAAGGACGACGAAATCATCTTCAGCCCCGATCCGGCCGTCATCAGCGAAGGGTTCGACATCGCCGAAATCCAGAAGTACCGATCCGGAGAGAAGAAATACCGGATCATGGCCTTCTCAGAACTGACCCGGTTCACGGTTTCGGTCGGCGACGAGAGCTACGACGCGCTCGGCGGCACGACCGAGGGTATCTCCCTCGAACCGGTCGACAAATACAACGTCCGGCTGACGCTCTCCGATGCGTTCTTCGCTTCGTGCCAGGCCGGCGACCAGGAGGTGACGTTCCGCATCGAGGACGCCAACGGCGGTTCCTCGGAGGTCGCTACGACCTACCGCCTGGAGGGACTGGTTCCCGTAACGGCGGACGACTACGACCTGTGGGCCAATACGGTCACGCTGCGCGTGGTTTCGTTCACGCCCGGCACCACCGTGCAATTCGGCCTGCGCAGCAGCGGCGGCGAGTGGCAGCCGATGGCAGGGACGCCGCAGGGCGACGATTTCATCACGGCGACCTATGCGCCCCAGTGGGAAGAGAAAACCACGGCGGACTGGAGCACTCCGGCCACGGTACTGCCCTATTCGCGTCTCAAAAAGGGCACCGGCATATCGGCAGGCAATACGTACGACTACAAAGCGACGGTCGGCTCGAAGGAACTCAGCGGCCGGTTCACGGCCGACGAGGGCGCTCCCATGACCGACGGAAGCCTGGAATCGTGGAGAAGCGCCCAGCAATTCCCGGGTTCCGGCACCAACTATACCTTCTGGGGCAGCGGCTACAACCCGTTCGCCAAGGAACTCTGTACCCGTGACGAGGCGATGCCGGGACGCGTCGGGACATACTGTGCCAAACTGTCCGCGACATATAATACGCTGGCCAAGGTTCCCGCACCGGGCAACCTATTCACGGGAGACTTCGCCATCCAGGTTCTCGGCGGGATGGGCGGCAACGTCTCTTTCGGCAAAAAGTTCGCTTACAACGCCCGCCCGAGAGCCGTCAGGTTCAAATACCACGCTACGATCGGGGAAGTCAACTACAATCTCCATGGCGGGAAAATTCCCGTCGGCGAAATGGACAAGGCCCGGATATTCGTCTGCATCGTGGACTGGACGGCCCAACAGAAAGTATTTGCCGGGACAAAAGCCCCGACGGGCACCTGGGATCCGGAGACACAAACCGAAGCGGCCAACGGCCCCATCATCGGGTATGCCTCCAAATTCATCGAAGAAACGACCCAGGGCGATGAAATGGTAGAAGTTATATTGCCGATAAACTATTACCAGGACACGGCCGCCGCTCCCGATGGGAAGTACAATATCGTCGTATCCTGTTCCACCAGTGCATACGGGGATTACATGGATGCCTGCACCACCAACGTGATGTACGTCGACGATTTCGAATGGGTATATTAACGATTAAACGCAAACGCACGACAATGCGCAAGATAACCACCAGTACGCTCCTGGCACTCCTGCTCCTGGCAGGCACGGCGCCGGAGAGCCGTGCACAACAGACGGACGCCGCGGCGTCCCTCGCCCCGCAGGCCGACAGCACGAGCTGCATGCAGCACGAGGAACGTCCTCAGACCGTCAACGAAATGCGGCGCCAGCGCGGCCTTACCGAAAAACACAACCTCTTCGTCCCGCGCGGGCAATGGATCTTCGGAGGAACGGCCTCCTACTCGACCCACTCGAACGATACGTACAGGTTCCTGGTCATCGAGGGCATCGAATCGAAGGGCTACACGTTCAAGGTCAGCCCGATGATCGCCTATGCCTTCCGCGACAACATGGCACTCGGAGGCCGTTTCATCTATTCGCGCTCGCTGCTCAAGCTGGACAAGGCCGACCTCAACTTGGGCGGCGAGGACTCCGACCTGAATTTCGAACTGAACGACTGCTATTCGCTGCAACAGAGCTATTCGGTGGCCATGATCTGGCGCCAGTACATCCCGCTGGGCCGCAACAAGCGTTTCGCGCTCTTCAACGAGATGCAGCTCTCGGGCGGCGGTACGCAGGCACGCTTTGCCAAGGACTCCCCGGTGAAGGGCACCTACCAGACGGGCTATACCTTCTCGCTGGGCATCTCGCCGGGTATCATCGCCTTCGCCACGAACAACATGGCCGTCGAGGTCAACGTCGGCGTGATGGGCATCAGTTACAGCCACACCAAGCAGGTACACAACCAGGTGACGGTCGGCAAGCGCGACGCCAGCATGATGAACTTCAAAGTCAATATCTTCTCGATAGGGCTCGGCATGGCATTCTATCTCTAAACACGGCACGCACATGAAACGAATCATACTTTCCATTTTATCGGTATTCATCACGCTCGGCGCCGCAGCGGAGACGGAACAAGCCCTCCCCGCAGTGCAGCGGGCCGCTACGGCCGCAGTCGAAGAAACCCCCTCCGGCAACGAGGACACCGTGCCCCCGGAAACTTCGGACACCCCCGGAACGGGCACCGAAGCCACGGCGGAAACAGCTTCGGGACTCGCCGCAGAAACGGGCACCGCAGCCGCAGCGGGCACCCTCGGCGCCCCGGAGCCATGCCGGCCGAAAAGCACAAGCGTCCCCAGGTGGAGCGTTTCCTGCCCACGCGCCGCCGCATCGACCGCGAGATCAACAAACTCAAATTCGCCTACAAGGGCGAAGTGATGATGGGTCTTACGGCCTCCTACGGTACGGTTTCGAGCGACGACACCGACCTCATGCTCATCTTCGACAACATCGATGCGGATGCCACGATCGCAACGGTAAAACCCTTCGTCGGTTATTTCTACCGCGATAACAACTGCATCGGCATCCGTTTCGGATACAGCCACATGGGCGGCACGCTCGACAACACCTATTTCGATGCGGGCGAGGGCAACGACCTCTCGGGGCAGCTCCCCTACGTCGATCTTTCGAGCGACGAATACTCATTCGGCATTTTCCACCGTTCTTATGCGGGGCTCGACCCCAAAGGACGCTTCGGACTCTTCGCCGAGTTCGAGCTGGCGCTCTCGACGGGACATTCGAGCTTCGCATACGACCCGGATCATAACGAAGGAGGCGCACCCAACCGCACCTACAACGACAAAACGCAGGTAAAGCTGGCGTTCAACCCGGGAGCTGCCGTATACATCTTCCCCAACGTCTGTGCGACGATTTCGTTCGGGCTGGGCGGCATACAGTATACGAGCATCACCCAGAAGGATGCCGACGGCAACAAGATCGGTTCACGCAAGGCTTCGAACATGCGTTTCCGGCTCAATATCGCGGCCATCAACTTCGGTATGACGATACATTTGTGGGACAAGAAAAAGCAGTAAACTATGAAATACCTACGCATACTCTTTTCGGCGGCGGCGCTCCTGCTGGCAGCGTCGTGCATCGAGAACGACCTACCGTATCCCACCATCGAACTCAGCATCCGCAGCATCGAAGGCGAGGGGTTCACGGTGACCGGCATCAGCCTCGTGAACCGTACCGTGACGCTCACGCTGGACGAGAAGACCGATATCCGCAAGGTCACCATCGACAAGGCGGAATTCGATGTCGCCACATCCAACCCGATGATGACCGACAAAGAGAAATTCATCAGCCAGATCAGGACTTCGCAGCCGCTGAGCGGGGAGTTCGACCTGCGGGCGCCGCTCTATGTCACGCTCTCGCTCTACCAGGACTACGAGTGGACGATCGTGGCCGAGCAGCCCATAGCCCGGTCGTTCACCGTCGCCGGGCAGATCGGATCGACACTGATCGACACGCAGGCGCGTACGGCCACGGCCTATGTCGCCGAAGGCACCGACCTGAAGGCCGTCACGGTCACCAGCCTCAAGCTGGGGCCTGCCGACATCACCGCCTACTCGCCCACGGCCGAGGAACTTTCCGCCACGGGCTTCGAAACGGTTCGTCTGGTCGACGTCACCTGCCACGGCCGCACGGAGCGGTGGATGCTCCATGTCCAGCCCACCAACGTGAAGATCGGTGTCCGCGAGATCGACCTCTGGAACAACACGGCCGTCGTAACCACGATGGTTACGCCCGAAGATTACGCCACCGCCGAAATCCAGTACCGTCTGAAGGGTACCGCCGACTGGCAGACGACGCAGAAGGGCGCACAGGACGAAAGCGGCATCTTTACGAGCTCGATCGCACCCGAATGGACAAGCCTCACCAACGATGCGGGCATCCCCGTAAAACGCCTCGTCACGACCAAGGGCGTCTACGCCGGGCAAACGTATGAATTCCGGCTTCTCGTCGGCGGGCAGCAGACCGAAACCGCCGAATACACGGCACCCGCGGGCGACACGATTCCCGACGGGAACATGGAAAACCCGGGCTTGTCGTGCTTCACGAGCGAAAATACGAATGCGGAGTTCTGGGCCAGCGGTAACAACACATTTGCGGATAAGCTCTGTAGGCAGGGGACTTTCAACGGAATGGGCGGCAGCTATTGCGCGAAACTGGCCGCGGCAGCCCCTCCCCTCGTCAACATCGCAGCCGGCAACCTGATGTCCGGCATCTTCTACAAAGACGGCCTGTGGACGGGCGTAGTAGAATTCGGACAGCCCTACAACTGGACGGCGCGCCCTTCGGGCATGAAGGTGAAATACCACGCGACACTGGGCACGATCGACGCAAGCAAACATTCCGGGGCCCCGGTCGGCATAGGCGACCCGGACAAAGCCCGCATTTTCGTCGCCATCATCGACTGGAACGCCCGGCACCGGGTCGCTTCGGGCACCAAAGACCCCACGGGCATTTGGGATCCGGCGGAAACCACCCAGACCGCAGAAGGGAAACTCATCGCCTACGGGTCGCTGTTCGTCGACAAGTCGACCGAAGGCGAGCAAATGGTAGAGGCCACCCTGCCGCTCAACTTCTACGACCCGGCTGCGGGACGCCCCACCGGCAAGTACAGCATCATCATCTCCTGCTCCACGAGTGCCTACGGCGATTACATGGTGGGCTGCACGACGAATGTAATGTACGTCGACGATTTCCAGTGGGTCTATTGACCCGGCGCCGGACAAGTCCGCCGGCAACTCAGAAGATATAAAGAGAAAAGGCTGAACCCCTGGGTTCAGCCTTTTTGCTGTAGATTCAGACTTTTCAATTCCTGCCGGAGTTATCTCCGAGCAATCCGGCAGTATTTGTCATAGCGTCCTATCACGTCGTTCACGTAGGCCAGCGTCTGCCGGCTGCCGGTGAAACGTCCGCACTTGACCGCCTCGCTCTCGTAATACTCGGGCTGCGCCTTGAGTTGCAGGTAGCGGGCCACGACCTCCCACGAATTGGGATCCTCGCCGTTGAGCCGTGCCAGGCGCCTCGCATCGTTCACATGGCCGATCCCGCTGTTGTACGAGGCCAGGATGATGCTCATCCGATCCTTCTCGGGAGTCCCCTCGGGGAAACGGAGCGTGTTCATAATCTTCGACATCAGCTTGTTGGCCAACCATATGTTGGTCTCGGGATTGGAGACCTGCTCGGTCGGGACGTCGAACTGGCGTGCCACCGAGGGCATGATCTGCATCAGCCCGCGGGCCCCGCTGCGCGAGGTGATGTCGGGCGTGAACCGCGATTCATGGTAGGCGATGGCGCTCATCAGGCGCCAGTCGTGGCCCTCTTTTTCGCTGATGTTGCGAATGACATTGTCATAAGCCGAGATCACATAGTCGCCCTCACCGAGCAGCGAATTGCCGAAATCGGCCGCATCGTCGTTCAGCAGCATGTCGTCCGTCACGGGTGTGCTGAACTGGGCGTTAAAGCCGTAAAAAGTCGTCAGGATTGTTAAGAACGCAAAAGTTAAAACTGTCTTTTTTAACATAAAATGTTGTTTTGCGGGCAGTTCATACCGCGCAGAACAATACGCTAATCATAGAAACCCCATGAGATACCGATTTTAAACATGCCCGGATTGAGCGGGTAACCCGCCGCGGAGAAATACTCCCCGTTTCCGAACAGTCCCTTGTTCACATGCTGATATTTGAGGAATATCCGCATTCTCTTCCACTTTCCCATGACGAAGGCGTCCATGTAGGGGTAATTGCCTACTTCGACGTCCCGTTGGTTGTAATAGGCCGACAGCGCAGGGTTGTAACTGGGCGCATAATAACGCGTGTTATAGCGTCCGTCCAAACCGATCTGAAGGCGTAATACGTTGCGCACGACCCAGAACTCGTAATAATACGAAAGGAACGCGCTCAAAAGCGGAACGGGTGCAACTTCTTGATTCGTACTCCACTGCAACAATACCCTGTTGTCCAAATGAAGTCCGCCTAAGCGGAAATCTTTGCGAGCGTACACACTCGTGAGGCTTACGTTGTCACTGCTTTGGGCGATCTGGCTCTCCTTGTCGTAAAAGATCTTGTTGCCGACCACACCTTGCCATGCCCCCGCTTCAAACGCATAATCGGGGACTGAAAACTTCACCTCGAACCGAGTTTCATTCTCCTTATTCAAAGGAGTGGACCACACGTAGTGGTTCGAGAACAGATTCTCCTGCCAGTAGTTGGGCGAACGCCGATCCATCGTGAACCGGCCTTCGAGAATCAGGGGGTGTCCGCGGAGATATCCCGTCAGCGCCAGGTGGGCGCCGATGGTGAGGTCTCCGCCTCTGTATCCCGACGGGTAGAACTTGAGGTTCGCGTCCCAGTCGACATATTTCTTTATCTTTCCTCCGACGGAACCGTATGCGAAATAGCTGGTCTTGTTGACCTTCGTATACTTTCCCGTCTGGTAATCCCTCATTTCGAATTGCGAGTAGGTATGCATGTCGATACCGATGCCTGCATCAATCGTGCCTACCACGCCGTTACGATCCCAAGGCTGTGCCTGCACGAAGAAGCGGTTCGAAATCACACGCTCGTAGATCGAGTCGCGCGTCTGGTCGGGGTTGATATACCAGTTCTGGTAGTAGTCCAGCGTATCGGGCACGAAATTGCCCTGTTCGTCCCGGTGCGCCCTTTCGTCGATATACCGCGCATATTTGTCCGAATAGACCTTGCTCCACGAACTGTACTGGAACGAATGGCCGATATAGACCGCCGACAGGTCGGCGAGCGAAAAGTCGTTCTCCGTCACGCGTTGCAACGGCAGGGCGTAGGACTGCGTGATGAAAAAGGCGTTGTTGCGGTAAGTGTTCTGCGCCTCGGCATCCGACAGCTTCATCGGCACGCCCGAAGGCATCTGGAACGTCGTATCTGCGATAGCCCATGTCCCGACCACGCCGCCGTTCTCCTGCTGTTCGATGTGGTTGTTGTAATAGGCCGCATGCACCGAATAGCGCTTGCCCGTATGGCTGAAGGCGACCGACAGGTTGTGGTTCTTCGTCCGTGACCAGACATATTGTCCGCGCGTTCCCCGTGCCTTGTAGTCGACGTTGAACCCGGTCGTGGGCGAAATATTCTGCGCGTGCATGATATTGAAGTTCTCCTCCCGGAAACGCTTCTGCCCCGACTCGAGGTACGTCATGCGGATGATGGGCTTCTTCGTATTGTAGAACGGAACGTTCTCCATGTCGTACGTATACGCATAGTAGGGGCTCGCAAAACTGAAATCAAAGAACTGCGGCCGCCGGAAATAGTTCATCGGCAGCGATGTCTGCCCGAGGGCGCCCTGCGCGATGTCGCCCACCTCCTCGCGGAAGAAGGGGTAGTCGATGCGCCAGTCGGTGAGCGTCGTGTCGAGCGGGCTTATCTCCACGCGGTTGTAGTCGCGCTTGACGCTCCAGCGAAAATTGTTCAGGGCGCGGATCGAATCGCTGAAAAAATACGATTCGAGCGGCTTGCGGATCCGGCGTTCCTTCTTGGTCGTATCCTGCGGCTGGCCGTCCTGGCCCTCCTCCCCCTCCTCGCCGGTCTGCTCGTAAGGGTTCGTACCGTAAAGGTTCCCCGTCTCCCCGCGCTGCTGGGCACGCTGCAGCGTCCTGGCGTTGAAACCCTGCGAACGGACGATGCCGGGCGCTGTAAGGAACAGACCGAGCAAAGCTGCCAGCAATATTCTATTCGTCAACCTCGACATGGAACGCTAATCCGGGGCAAAATTAATAAAAATTCTTAAAATACACAACTATCCGGCTTGTCCACAGCCTTTTGCCTTCATCGACAACCAGCGTACGACCGAGGTTGCGATGTAGAGGACGATCACGACCGGCACGGCACGGACACCCAGCACGGCCAGCAGGAGCGCCGCCGATACAATAAAAACATAACGCACCCCGTTGCCTTTCCAGGCGAAGTGCTGGAATTTGAAGGCGAACATCCGCACGGGCGAAACGAGCAGCCACGACATCACAGGGATGAGCAGCAGCAACCAGTAACCCAAGTCGAAACCCGTCTTCACCTTAATCCACCCCAAAGATATGAAAAACAGCGCATTGGCTGGAGTAGGAAGGCCGCAGAACTCGGTATGCTGCGTCTCGTCGATATTGAATTTCGCCAGCCGCAGCGCCGAGAAGGCCGCCACCGCGAAACAAAGTGCACTGCCGCCGTAGCGCAGCCATGCTTCGGCATCCGCAGGCAGGGAATTGTTCCACAAGACGAAAAGCACGGCCGACGGGGCGAAGCCGAACGAGACCATGTCGGACAACGAGTCCAGTTGTACGCCGATGGCGGAAGGGCATTTGAGCAGCCGGGCCACGAAACCGTCGGAATAGTCGAAAACACCGGCGGCGATCGTGAGCCAGAAAGCCAGCGCCAGATCGCCGTAAACCAGTGCCGAAACCACCGCGAACGAGCCGCAAAGCAGGCTCGCAAGGGTCAGCAGGTTGGGTATGGTGAACAGTCTTATCTTCATCGGGAGTACAAAAATATTATTCCTGCAATAGGCGGCAAAGTTACAAAATATTTTTATCTTTGTCTCACTTAATTCCATATTATAACTTATGGCAAGCAATAAATATTGTGTCATCATGGCCGGCGGCATCGGATCGCGTTTCTGGCCCAAGAGCCGGCAGTCGATGCCAAAACAGTTCCTCGACATCCTCGGAACCGGGAAATCGTTTATCCGCCACACCTACGAGCGCTTTGCAAAAATCGTCCCCGCCGGGAATTTCCTCGTCGTGACGAACCACAAATACAAGGATCTGGTATTGCAGCACATCCCCGAAATCGGGGAGAAACAGGTGCTCTGCGAGCCGATCGGCCGCAATACGGCCCCCTGCATCGCCTATGCGGCCTATACGCTGCTCAGGGAGAACCCCGACGCCGAAATGATCGTCACGCCGTCGGATCACCTGATCCTCAACGAGGACGATTTCCGCACGATCATCGGCGAGTGCCTCGAATTCGCCGACCGGCACGACGCACTGCTGACCGTGGGCATCAAACCCACACGCCCCGATACGGGTTACGGCTACATCCAGGTTTCGGACGACCACACCATCAGCAAAGTCAAGTGCTTCACCGAAAAGCCCGATCTCGAGCTGGCGCAGACCTTCCTCCAGACCGGCGAGTTCTACTGGAATTCGGGTATCTTCATCTGGAAGGTGCAGGCCATCGTCGAGGCCTTCCGCAAATACCTGCCCGAGCACCATGCCATGTTCAGCGGCGTGATGAAGGCGCTGGGCACCGATGCCGAGAAGACCACCGTGGAGATCGTCTTCTCGGAGTGCCGCGCCATCTCGATCGACTACGGCATCATGGAAAAGGCCGACAACGTCTATGTCCGCTGCGGCGACTTCGGGTGGAGCGACGTCGGCACATGGGGCTCGGTCTACCAGCACGCCCGCAAAGACCGCTACGCCAACGCCGTCCCCGAAGAGGGGTGCTATGTCTACGACACGCGCAGCAGCATCGTCTCGCTGCCCAAGGGCAAGGTAGCGGTCATCAGCGGCCTGAAGGAATACATCGTCGTGGACACCGACGACGTATTGATGATATGCCCCCGCGCCGAAGAACAGAACATCAAGAAATTCATCGACGAAGTAAAGTTCCATAACGGGGACAAACATATCTGACACCTATGAAACGCATGCCGTTCCATACCACAGCCTTGCTGCGACGATTCGCTGCGGGCTTTTTTTTAGTGGCGGGGATGCTCTCGTGCTCCGCGCCGCAGGCCACCTTCACCAACCCGCTGCGCGACGGCGCCGACCCGTGGATCACCAAATACGACGGGCGCTATTACACCTGCTTCAAATCAGGACGCGGCATCGCCGTGACCGAATCGGACGACATGACGCGTTTCGAACGCGAGCGTGTTGTCTGGCAGCCCGCCGACAGCGGGGCGTGGAACAGCTTCAACATCTGGGCACCCGAGCTGCACCGCCTCCGCGGCAAATGGTACATCTACTACGCCGCGGCACCCGTCCCCGGCAGCCCCTTCACGGGGCAGCGCACAGGCGTGCTGGAGTGCGACACGCCGCTGGGCGACTACCGCGACCGCGGCATGCTCTACACCGGCGACAACCCCGACGGCAAGACGGACAACATCTGGGCCATCGACATGACGATCTTCGAACACCGGGGAGAGCTCTATGCCGTATGGTCCGGCTGGGAGCGCCAGCGCGATACCGACGCCACCGACCAGCTGCTCTACATCGCCCGCATGGAATCGCCGACCCGGATCG
>OHCK01000491.1_pt1 | contig 16575 bp, 10 predicted proteins | sample 1577611 | NCBI WGS metagenome assembly OHCK01 (sample SAMEA3879586, study PRJEB24766) | human gut metagenome | biome: human-associated habitat; feature: feces | place: USA | collected 1985/1987 | reverse complement strand
CATCGGCATTTTTTTGCCGCTGGTATAAACCATGACATTCGGGACTGGCGTTACCGCCACTTTCGTGGCGGTACGTTGATGCATCGCGTCAAGCAAACGCCGTTTGGTTTCGGCGCTAATCGACTGCGGTTTACCGTGGGCATTGATGTAATTGGGGCTAATCCCCGCCGCCAGCGCGGCATTATCGAGGCGTTTACTCTCCATAGGCCTTCCTTTAGCGTTTCGCCTGCCAGATACGTTGCTGATAATCGCGGATCGAGCGGTCGGAGCTGAACATGCCGCAGCGCGCGGTGTTGAGGATAGCCGCGCGGGTCCAGGCCTCCTCGTCGCGATACAGCTCATCTACCCGTTTTTGCGCCGCTACGTAGGCTTCGAAATCGGCCAGCACCAGGTACGGATCGCCGCCCTGCAGCAGGCTGTGCAGCATCTGATCGAAGGCATGCTTGTCGCCGTTGCTGTAGGTGCCGTTCTCCAGCTCCTTAAGCACCGCATCGAGCAGCTTGTCTTTTTTACGCCATTTCAGCGGATCGTAGCCTTTCGCTTTCAGGGCTTTCACCTCTTCAACCGTGTGGCCGAAGATAAAGATGTTCTCCTCGCCCACCTGCTCAGCGATTTCCACGTTAGCGCCATCCAGCGTCCCGACGGTCAGCGCGCCGTTCAGCGCCAGCTTCATGTTGCCGGTGCCAGAGGCTTCTTTACCCGCGGTGGAGATCTGCTCGGAGATATCCGCCGCCGGGATCAGTTTTTCTGCTGCCGATACACAATAGTCCGGCAGGAAGACCACCTTCAGCTTATCGCCGACTTTCGGGTCGTTGTTGATCGCTTCCGCTACCTTATTGATGGCAAAAATAATGTTTTTCGCCAGATAGTAGCCCGGCGCCGCTTTCGCGCCAAACAGGAAGACGCGCGGTACGCGGTCGGACTGCGGGTTTTCGCGGATCTCTTTGTACAGCGCAAGGATATGCAGCAGGTTAAGGTGCTGACGTTTATACTCGTGCAGACGTTTGATCTGGATATCGAAGATCGCCTGCGGGTTGATCTCAATCCCGGTACGCTGCTTCACAAACTCAGCCAGATGAACTTTGTTGGCCTGCTTGATATCGCGATAAGTCTGACGGAACGCCGCATCGTCAGCATATTTTTCCAGGTTGATCAGCTGGTCGAGGTCATTGGCCCACTCTTTTTTCAGCGTCTCATCCAGCAGCGAGGCCAGCGCCGGGTTGCACTGCTTGATCCAGCGGCGCGGCGTGATGCCGTTGGTCACGTTATGGAATTTGTTCGGCCACAGCTGGTTATATTCCGGGAACAGATCTTTTACCACCAGATCCGAGTGCAGCGCCGCCACGCCGTTGACAGCAAAGCCGCCCACCACGCACATGTTGGCCATCCGAACCTGTTTGTCATGCACCACCGCCAGCTTCGCCCAGACCTGCTTATCGCCCGGCCAGGTTTTGTCCACCAGCTGTTTAAAGCGGTCGTTGATCTCTTTAATGATCTGCATATGGCGCGGCAGCAGCGCTTTTACCAGCTTCTCATCCCAGCATTCCAACGCTTCCGGCATCAGGGTGTGGTTGGTGTAAGCAAAGGTTTTGCTGGTGATCGCCCAGGCGTCGTCCCAGCTCAGCTGGTGCTCGTCAATCAGCACGCGCAGCAGCTCCGGGATGGCGATGGTCGGGTGCGTATCGTTCAGCTGGATCACTTCGTAATCCGCCAGTTCGGCCAGCTTGCGGCCTGCCAGATGATGACGGCGCAGGATATCGGCCACTGAGCAGGCGCACTGGAAGTACTGCTGCATCAGGCGCAGTTTTTTACCGGCCTGATGGTTGTCGTTCGGGTACAGCACCTTGGTCAGTTTTTCCGCGTCGATGCCCTGCTGCTCGGCGCGCAGGAAATCGCCATCGTTGAATTTGGTCAGGTTGAACGGATGAGCGTGTTTGGCCTGCCACAGACGCAGCGGCTGGGCGACGTTGTTGCGATAGCCAAGCACCGGCAGGTCCCAGGCTTCGCCGGTAATGACGAACGCCGGCTGCCATTCGCCGTTTTTGCTGACTTTCCCGCCGATACCTACCTGGACATCCAGCGCTTCGTTATGACGGAACCACGGGTAGCTGCTGCGCCCCCAGTCGTCAGGGGCTTCCATCTGCTGGCCATCGTCAAATGACTGGCGGAACAGGCCATACTGGTAGTTGAGACCGTAACCGGTCGCCGACTGCCCCACCGTCGCCATGGAGTCGAGGAAGCAGGCTGCCAGACGTCCCAGGCCACCGTTACCCAGCGCCGGGTCAGTCTCTTCTTCCAGCAGATCGGTGAGGTTGACATCGTAGCCTTTCAGCGCGTCGCTGACGCCCTCGTACCAGCCCAGGTTGAGCAGGTTGTTGCCGGTCAGACGACCAATCAGAAACTCCATTGAGATGTAGTTAACGTGACGCTGTCCTTGCGCCGGTTTCGCTACCGGCTGCGCCGCCAGGAGTTCCGCCAACGCTCCGCTGACTGCGCGCCACCATTGACGCTGTGTCATCTCGGAAGCGGACTGTAAACCAAAATGCTGCCACTGACGCGTCAGTGCAGCCTGAAACTGAGCTTTGTTAAATGTAGTCTGTGACATAATGAGATCCGGGTCCTTTACTAAAACGATGGCGCTAGTGTGCCGACCTCCCGATTCATCGTCCTCATCCTGACGGGGATTAGACAGGGAGGAGTGGCGGGGATGAGCGAAAAGTGTGATCCTGAACACTATAGTGTGGGTGAGAAGGCAAAAATATGCTGTAAAAATCACCGCGATATGACAATTGAGAGGTTACCTCCGGTAGCTAAAAATTTGTTACAGGCCAATACGCGTAAAAAATCTTCCAGTTCCTCGCCACGTTATTAACAAAATAAATAGAGGCCCCTGAAGAAATAAGCACCTTTCATCGCATTGACCCGCAAAAAAGATTACTTCTAAGAAATCGCTGACAATAATTTAATAAAAACAAACAACTACTCTTAGCGTAAAATAAATCTACCCACACTCCGCCAGCTACCGCCTGAAAACCGCGGCCGACCAGTCCTGCCTGCGATTTTTTCCCATTCTCAGCCAATGTCGAAATTTGTGACATAGAGCAAATTCAAGAGCATAAACTTCGGACATAACTTGCAATAAATTTCATAATCACCGACCTTATTAGATATTAATTACGAAGCGCAAAAAAAATCGCAACCTCTCTCTTGCACAGCGAAATGTAGAACTATGTTGATTCCGTCCAAATTAAGTCGTCCGGTCCGCCTTGAACACACTGTGGTTCGTGAGCGCTTACTGGCGAAACTTTCCGGCGCGAACAATTATCGTCTCGTGCTGATCACCAGTCCTGCCGGGTACGGTAAAACAACGCTCATTTCTCAGTGGGCCGCGGGTAAAAACGATCTTGGGTGGTTTTCGCTGGACGAAGGCGACAACCAGCAGGAGCGTTTTGCCAGCTATCTGATCGCGGCGATTCAGCAGGCTACCGGCAACCACTGCGCGGCCAGTGAAGCGATGGTGCAAAAACGCCAGTACGCCAGTCTCTCCTCTCTTTTTGCGCAGCTGTTTATTGAACTTGCCGACTGGCAGCGCCCGCTGTATCTCGTCATTGATGATTACCATCTGATCAATAATCCGGTGATCCATGACGCGATGCGCTTTTTCCTGCGCCATCAGCCGGAGAATATGACCCTGGTGGTCCTGTCGCGTAACCTGCCGCAGCTGGGCATTGCCAATCTGCGCGTCCGCGATCAGCTTCTGGAGATTGGCAGTCAGCAGCTGGCCTTTACCCACCAGGAGGCGAAACAATTTTTCGACTGTCGTCTGACATCGCCTATCGAAGCCGACGACAGTAGCCGGCTGTGCGACGATGTCGCCGGGTGGGCCACCGCGCTACAACTCATCGCCCTCTCCGCCCGCCAGAATAACTCCTCCGCCCAACACTCCGCCCGCCGCCTCGCCGGGATTAACGCCAGCCATCTGTCGGATTATCTGGTGGATGAAGTGCTGGATAACGTTGACGCCCGCACGCGCAACTTTTTGCTGAAGAGTTCTCTGCTGCGCTCAATGAACGACGCGTTAATCGTGCGCGTCACCGGCGAAGAGAATGGCCAGATGCAGCTGGAGGAGATCGAACGCCAGGGGCTGTTCCTGCAGCGGATGGATGATTCCGGCGAATGGTTCCGCTATCACCCGCTGTTTGGCAGCTTCCTGCGCCAGCGCTGTCAGTGGGAGCTGGCGGTTGAACTACCGGAGATCCACCGCGCCGCGGCGGAAAGCTGGATGGCGCAAGGTTTCCCCAGCGAGGCCATCCACCATGCGCTGGCGGCCGGCGATGCCAAAATGCTGCGCGATATCTTGCTCAATCATGCCTGGGGCATGTTTAACCATAGCGAGCTGGGGCTACTGGAGCAGTCGCTGGCGGCGCTGCCATGGTCCAATCTGCTGGAAAATCCGCGCCTGATCCTGCTCCAGGCCTGGCTGATGCAGAGCCAGCATCGCTACAGCGAAGTCAATACCCTGCTGGCGCGCGCCGAGCAGGAGATGAGTGTGGAAATGGACACCGCGATGCATGGCGACTTCAACGCGCTGCGCGCGCAGGTGGCGATTAACGATGGCGACCAGGACGAGGCGGAACGTCTGTCAATGGTGGCCCTGGAAGAGCTGCCGCTGGCCAACTATTACAGCCGCATCGTCGCCACATCGGTGCATGGCGAAGTTCTCCATTGTAAGGGAAAGCTGACCAAATCCCTCGCCGTGATGCAGCAGACCGAACAGATGGCCCGCCGTCATGACGTATGGCATTACGCCCTGTGGAGCATCATTCAGCAAAGCGAAATCCTCTTCGCCCAGGGCTTCCTGCAGGCCGCCTGGGAGAGCCAGGAGAAAGCCTTCCAGCTGGTACGCGAACAGCATCTTGAGCAGTTGCCGATGCATGAGTTCCTGCTGCGCATCCGTTCTCAGCTGCTGTGGGCATGGGCGCGCCTCGACGAGGCTGAAGCTTGCGCCCGCCAGGGGATGGACGTGCTATCCACCTATCAGCCGCAGCAGCAGCTGCAGTGCCTGGCGCTGATGGTCCAGTGCTCACTGGCGCGCGGCGATCTGGATAATGCCCGCAGCCACCTGAACCGGCTGGAAAACCTGCTCGGTAATGGTCACTATCACAGCGACTGGGTCTCCAACGCCGATAAGGTGCGAGTGATCTACTGGCAGATGACCGGTGATAAAACCGCGGCGGCCAACTGGCTGCGCCAGACGCCAAAGCCGGAGTTCGCCAACAACCACTTCCTGCAGAGCCAATGGCGCAATATTGCCCGCGCGCAGATCCTGCTGGGCGATTTCGAACCCGCGGAAATGGTGCTGGAAGAGCTGAACGAAAATGCGCGTTCGCTGCGTTTGATGAGCGATCTCAACCGCAACCTGCTGCTGCTCAACCAGCTGTACTGGCAGTCAGGACGCAAGAGCGAAGCGCAGAAAGCCCTGCTGGAAGCCCTGACGCTCGCCAACCGCACCGGTTTTATCAACCACTTTGTGATTGAAGGCGAGGCGATGGCCCAGCAGCTGCGCCAGCTGATCCAGTTGAACACGTTGCCGGAGCTGGAGCAGCATCGCGCCCAGCGTATTCTGCGCGACATCAACCAGCATCATCGCCACAAATTCGCCCACTTTGACGAAGGGTTCGTCGAGCGACTGCTGAATCATCCGGAGGTGCCGGAGCTTATCCGCACCAGCCCGCTGACCCAGCGCGAGTGGCAGGTGCTTGGCTTAATCTATTCCGGTTACAGCAACGAGCAGATTGCCGGCGAGCTTGACGTGGCGGCCACCACCATCAAGACCCACATTCGCAACCTGTATCAGAAACTGGGCGTCGCCCACCGGCAGGACGCGGTACAGCATGCCCAGCAGTTACTTAAGATGATGGGATACGGCGTCTGACGACGCCGTTGCCGTTTAGCACAGCTCCAGCTGAAGGTTGTTATCAGTGATCACCTTCAGCACGCCGGCCGGCGGCAGCACGTCGGTATAGACCGCATCGACCATACTGATGCTGCCCATGTTGACCATCGCATTGCGGCCAAACTTGGTATGGTCCACCACCAGCATCACGTGGCGTGAATTCTCAATGATCGCCCGCTTGGTGCGCACTTCATGATAATCAAACTCCAGCAGCGAGCCATCGCTGTCTACGCCGCTGATGCCGAGAATGCCGAAGTCGAGGCGGAACTGCGAGATAAAGTCGAGGGTGGCTTCCCCGATGATCCCGCCGTCCCGGCTACGCAGTTCGCCGCCGGCGAGAATAATGCGGAAGTCCTCTTTCACCATCAGCGTGTTGGCGACGTTAAGGTTATTGGTCACAATCCGCAGATCGTTGTGATCGAGCAGGGCGTGCGCCACCGCTTCCGGCGTGGTGCCGATATCAATAAACAGCGTCGCCCCGTCCGGGATCTCGCTGGCCACCCGCCGGGCGATACGCTCTTTCTCCGCCGTCTGGGTCGCTTTGCGATCGTGCCAGGAGGTGTTCACCGAGCTGGAGGGCAGCGCCGCGCCGCCGTGATGGCGGAGGATCATTTTCTGTTCGGCTAAATCGTTCAGGTCGCGGCGGATGGTCTGCGGGCTTACCGCGAACTGCTCAACCAGCTCTTCCGTGCTGACGTAACCCTGTTTTTTTACCAGCTCGATAATGGCGTCATGACGTTGTGTTTGTTTCATGAAATATCCCTGGAAAAATATCGCCTACCCGACCCCTGTCGGTAAGTCTTTATGCGCGTTTTCGCCCATGTAAGGTATCAACAAACGCCATCGCCAGGCCGGTCGCCAGACCAGCCACGTGCGCGCCGTTGGCGATCGCCATGCCGAAAACGTCAAACCAGCCAGCAATTAACCACACTAAAGAGAAGAGTATCAACCCGCGCTGCAGATAAATACCGCTCTGCGGATCGCGCTCGCCCCGCAGCCAGACGTAGCCCATCAGCGCGTAGACCACGCCCGACAAGCCACCAAACCACGGGCCGCTAAACTGGTGCTGCACGAAGCCGCTCAGCAGAGCGCTGATGACGGTGATCACCACCAGCTTGCCGCTGCCGATGCGCTTTTCCACCGCGCCGCCAAGATACCACCACCATAGCAGGTTGAAGAGAATATGCATCAGCGAGAAATGCATGAAAGCATGGCTGAAATAGCGCCAGGCTTCGAACTGCAGCGAAGGATCGTAGGGCCAGGCCAGCCAAATCATCACCGGCTGATCGCCCAGCAGATTTTGCAGGATGAACACCGCGATGCTGATCAGCAGAATCGCCCAGGTGAACGGACCGGCGTTATGCCGCAGCGTGGCAAAGAAAGGAAAGCGCTGATAGCGCAACCCGCTATTGGTCTGTCCGGACTGCCAGCTCGCCGCCAGATAGCGCGGGTCCGCCGGGTTTTCGAGAAAACGCGCCAGCTCAGCCCTGACGCGCCCGGCCTGACTCTCATCAGCCAGCCAGACGTCGCTCTGGGTATGCTGCTGGATGGTCAGGATAATCCCCTGCGTCGCCATATAATCGACAAACGCCTGGGCCACCCGCGGGTTGGCAAAAGAGGTAATCATTAACATGCAGCGAATCGCTTATTCCACACAAAGGGGGATAGTATACCTGCCAGTCGTTAAAACGTCCCGCGCGCCACTTCCGCCGGGAAATGGCGATGCCAGGCGTCGAACCCGCCGTCAACGCTATAGACCTTATCAAACCCCTGCTGCAGCAGATATTGCGCGGCGCCCTTGCTGCTGTTGCCGTGATAGCACATCACCATCACCGCCGTGTCAAAGTCGTTGTCACGCATAAACGCGCCCAGCGTATCGTTGGTCAGATGAAACGCGCCCGGCGTATGACCCATCGCATAGCTTTGCGGATCGCGGATATCGACCAGTACCGCCGTCTGCTGATGCAGTTTCTGGTGCGCTTCTTCAACATTGATGCATTCAAACTGTTCCATGATTCTCTTCTCTTTCTTGTCATGACGGGCGATGGCCGGCCCAATTTTACCCTGTAGTGTACCGTCAGGCGGTAAAGAAACGCCAATATGTTACACCCATCACTTCAAAATGTTTTTTTGATGTTACCAAAAGCGCGTTTGTTTGCTATAGTGAGCGATATCGAGCATTTATGAGCTTAAACGAAAGTGTGAGAGGGTAAGAACGTGGAAACCAAAGATCTGATTGTGATAGGCGGAGGCATCAACGGTGCCGGTATCGCGGCAGATGCCGCCGGGCGTGGTTTATCCGTACTGATGCTGGAAGCGCGCGATCTCGCCTGCGCCACCTCCAGCGCCAGTTCCAAACTGATCCACGGCGGGCTACGCTACCTCGAACACTATGAGTTCCGTCTGGTCAGCGAAGCGCTGGCCGAGCGTGAAGTGCTGTTAAAAATGGCCCCGCATATCGCCTTCCCGATGCGCTTTCGCCTACCGCATCGCCCGCATCTGCGCCCGGCATGGATGATCCGTATCGGCTTGTTTATGTACGATCATCTGGGCAAACGCACCAGCCTCCCGGGATCCACCGGGTTGCGTTTTGGCGCAGAATCGGTACTTAAACCGGAAATTGTGCGCGGTTTCGAATATTCCGACTGCTGGGTCGACGATGCCCGCCTGGTGCTGGCCAACGCGCAGATGGTCGTCCGCAAAGGCGGCGAAGTGCGTACCCGCACCCGCGCTATCTCGGCGAAACGTGAGAATGGCCTGTGGGTGGTGGAAGCGGAAGATATTGATAGCGGTGAGAAGTTTACCTGGAAGGCGCGCGGCCTGGTCAATGCCACCGGCCCATGGGTCAAACAGTTCTTCGACGAAGGGATGCATCTGCGCTCGCCTTACGGCATCCGTCTGATCAAGGGCAGCCACATCGTGGTGCCGCGGGTGCATACCCAGAAACAGGCTTATATTCTGCAGAACGAAGATAAACGCATAGTGTTTGTTATTCCGTGGATGGATGAGTTCTCTATCATCGGCACGACGGACGTCGAGTATAAGGGCGATCCGAAAGCGGTGGCCATTGATGATAAAGAGATCAACTATCTGCTGAACGTCTATAACGCGCACTTTAAAAAGACCCTCAGCCGGGACGATATCGTCTGGACCTACTCCGGCGTCCGTCCGCTGTGCGACGACGAGTCGGATTCGCCGCAGGCCATTACCCGCGACTATACCCTGGATATTCACGATGAGAACGGTCAGGCGCCGCTGCTGTCCGTCTTCGGCGGCAAGCTGACCACCTATCGCAAACTGGCCGAGCATGCACTGGAAAAACTGACCCCCTATTACAAAGGGATCGGCCCGGCATGGACCAAAACCGCGGTGCTCCCCGGCGGCGATATCGGCGGCGACCGCGACGACTACGCGGCAAAACTGCGCCGTCGCTTCCCATTCATCAGTGAATCACTGGCCCGCCATTATGCCCGCACCTACGGGAGCAACAGCGAGGGGATCCTGAAGGAAGCCAGCGCCCTGAGCGATCTCGGGGAAGATTTCGGCCACGAGTTTTATGAAGCCGAGCTGAAATATCTGGTGGAGCACGAGTGGGTGCGCAGCCTGGATGACGCCATCTGGCGTCGTACCAAACAGGGCATGTGGCTGACTGCCGAGCAGCAGGCGCGCATCAGCGAATGGCTGGCGCAGCATGCGGGAAAGTCTGAACTGTCGTTAGCGTCCTGACATCGCGTGGCGCCAGGAGAGAAATACCCGGGCTATGGCTTGCGCTTGGCCCGGATACCTGTTCACAAATTAAACGAGACTTTTTTTCCAGTCGGCAATGTGACATTTATACTGAGTTCTCCCCCCAATGCCGCAATGTAGCGTTTTAGGGTCGAAAGCCGAGGGTCGTTATCAGCCTGTTCCATTTTAGCGATCGTTGGCTGCTTTACCCCCATAGCCGCAGCCATCTCTGTTTGCGACATTTGCAACTCTTCTCGAAGCAAGTTTAAAGCGACAGACTGGCGTATCTCTGCCGCTTTCGCTGCAATACGCTGCTGGCTATCAGGACTCTGTTTCGCCATGAGTTCTTTTAGCGTGGCCATTATCGCTCCTTAGTCAGGTGTTAGCTGAATTCTCTGTCAGCCAGAGTAATCATCTCTTTGTAAAAACGTTTCTCATTCATGCCATCCTTATTGCCCGCACATAAAACGATAGCTTTCCGCAGAGGATCAAAAGCAAAAAAGGCGCGGATGGGGAGCCCATGATGCTGAACCCGCAGTTCTTTCATATTCTGAAACGTTGAATCTTTCACCGTATCAACATACGGGCGCCCAAGCTGCGGAGCAAACTCAGACAGGATGAGCATCGTGGCCAACATATCCTCTTTTAAAGCTCTACTTTGTAATTCGAACCAGGCATCAAACGTATCCGTCGTTTCTACATCCCACATAGGCTATGAACGTAAACTTATTGAGCATTTATCGTACTGCTGGCGAATTCACGTCAATAGTATATTCCCGCAATAGCCTGAATCCTCCCCGGCACTTTTCCGAATAAAACGTTCGCCACACAACACAACGGGGCCAAATGGCCCCGTTGTGTTGTGTGGTGTTGCATTGACTGGCTTACAGCCTTACCGGGTCGATATGCCAGATATATTTCGCGTACTCCTGGATCGTCCGGTCAGAAGAGAAGTAGCCCATGTTGGCAATATTCAACATTGCCTTATAAGCCCACTCTTCCGGGTTTTGATACAGCTCGTCGACGCGATCCTGGCAGTCCACATAGCTACGATAGTCCGCCAGAACCTGGTAGTGGTCGCCAAAGTTAATCAGCGAATCCAGCAGGTCGCGGTAGCGCCCCGGTTCTGCCGGGCTGAAGACGCCGGTACCGATCTGCGTCAGCGCCTGGTGGAGCTCTTCATCCTGCTCGTAATATTCGCGTGGTTTATAGCCGCTGCGACGTAGCTCCTCCACCTCTTCCGCGGTGTTACCGAAGATAAAGATATTCTCTTCGCCCACGTGCTCCTGCATCTCCACGTTTGCCCCATCAAGGGTGCCGATAGTCAGCGCGCCGTTAAGGGCAAACTTCATATTACTGGTGCCGGAAGCTTCAGTGCCTGCGAGGGAGATCTGTTCCGACAGGTCTGCCGCCGGAATGATCAGCTGCGCCAGGCTAACGCTGTAGTTGGGGATAAAGACGACCTTCAGCTTGTCGCCAATCTGCGGATCGTTATTAATCACCGCCGCCACATCGTTGATCAGGTGAATAATGTGCTTGGCCATGTAGTAGGCCGAGGCCGCCTTACCGGCGAAAATATTCACCCGCGGCACCCACTCGGCCTGCGGATCGGCCTTGATCCGGTTATAGCGGGTGATGACGTGCAGCACATTCATTAGCTGGCGTTTGTATTCATGGATACGTTTGATCTGCACATCAAACAGCGCCTTCGGATTGACCACCACATTGAGCTGTTGAGCAATATAGCTGGCCAGCCGCTGTTTGTTCTCAAACTTGGCCTGACGCACCGCCTGATTGACCATCGGGTAGTCGATATGCTGTTTCAGCTCATCAAGCTGACTCAGATCGGTCCGCCAGGTGCGGCCGATATGCTCATCCAGCACTTTCGACAGCGGCGGGTTGGCCAGCGCCAGCCAGCGGCGCGGCGTCACACCGTTGGTCACGTTGATAAAGCGCATTGGGAAGATTTTGGCGAATTCGGCAAACAGTGACTCCACCATCAGTCGGGAATGCAGCTCGGACACCCCGTTGACCTTGTGGCTGACCACTACCGCCAGCCAGGCCATCCGCACACGGCGGCCGTTAGACTCGTCGATAATCGAGGTGCGGCTGAGGAGGTCGGTATCGTTCGGATACTGCTCCTGCAAAGTCTTGAGGAAATAGTCGTTAATCTCGAAGATAATCTGCAGATGGCGCGGCAGAATTTTACCCAGCATATCCACCGGCCAGGTCTCGAGCGCTTCGCTCATCAGGGTGTGGTTGGTATAGGAGAAGACCTGACAGGTCACCTCGAACGCCTCGTCCCAGCTGAACTTATGTTCGTCGATAAGCAGACGCATCAGCTCCGGTATCGACAGCACCGGGTGGGTGTCATTCAGGTGAATGGCAATCTTGTCCGCCAGGTTGTCATAGGTTTTATGCAACATGTAATGGCGACTCAGGATATCCTGCACCGTGGCCGACACGAGGAAATACTCCTGGCGCAAGCGCAGCTCGCGGCCGGAGTAGGTCGAGTCGTCCGGATAGAGCACGCGGGAGACGTTTTCGGAGTGGTTTTTATCCTCTACCGCGGCGAAGTAGTCGCCCTGGTTGAATTTACCGAGGTTAATTTCGCTACTGGCCTGCGCGCTCCACAGACGCAGCGTGTTGGTGGCGTCAGTGTCAAAGCCGGGGATGATCTGGTCGTAGGCTTCCGCAATGATCTCCTCCGTCTCAATCCAGCGGGTTTTCTTTCCTTCCTGCTGAATGCGGCCGCCGAAGCGCACTTTATAGCGGGTGTTGTGGCGCTCAAACTCCCACGGGTTACCGTACTCCAGCCAGTAGTCAGGAGACTCTTTTTGTCGGCCATCGACAATATTCTGTTTAAACATCCCGTAGTCGTAGCGGATGCCGTAACCGCGTCCCGGCAGACCCAGCGCCGCCAGGGAGTCAAGGAAGCAAGCCGCCAGGCGGCCCAGACCGCCGTTGCCAAGCCCGGGGTCATTCTCTTCATCGATCAGCTCTTCGAGATCGAGCCCCATCTCCGCCAGCGCGCTGCTCACATCGTCATAAATGCCCAGCGACAGCAGCGCATTCGAGAGGGTGCGGCCGATCAGAAACTCCATCGACAGATAGTACACCTGGCGCACTTCCTGGGAGAGCTGCGCGCGGTTGGAGCGCAGCCAGCGCTCCACCATGCGATCGCGAACGGCAAACAGCGTGGCGTTAAGCCATTCATGCTTGTTGGCGATGGCCGGATCTTTACCGATGATAAACATCAGTTTATAGGCAATAGAATGCTTTAACGCCTCAACGCTCAGCGTCGGTGATGCATAGCTAAAGGGTACATTCATAACAATGACTCCAGTGGTTACATCAAGCGTTGATAAAGTTCGCGATAGGAGTTCGCGGCAACCTGCCAGCTAAAATCCATATTCATCGCCTGACGCTGCACGTAGCGCCAGAGCGACGGGCGCGACCAGAGGACAAAGGCGCGACGGATAGCGCGCAGCAATGACAGCGCATTGCTGTCCTCAAAGACAAACCCTGTCGCCAGACCATCGGCCAGATTCTCCAGCGAACTGTCAGCGACGGTGTCCGCCAGACCGCCGGTGCTGCGCACGATGGGCACCGCGCCGTAGCGCATCGCGATCATCTGCGAGAGCCCGCACGGCTCGCTCTTCGAGGGCATCAGGAAGAGGTCTGCGCCCGCGTAGATCTGCATGGCGAGCTGCTCGGAATAGCCGAGGTAGACGGCCATGCGTCCGCCGTAGCGCTGCTTGGCGTACTCAAAAAACGTCTCGTACTTCGCGTCGCCCTTGCCGAGCACGACGAACTGTACGTCCTTGCCCATAAATGCGTCGAGCGTTTCGCACACAAGGTCGAGCCCCTTGTGGGAGACAAGGCGCGTGACCATCGCAAGGATGGGCGTGTCGGGCCGTTCCTGCAGCCCCAGCACGCGCTGGAGCGCTGCCTTGTCCTTCTTCTTTCCGGCAAGGTCATCGGGCGAATACGCCGCTGCGAGGCTCTTGTCGCGCGACGGGTCATAGCGCTGCATGTCGATGCCGTTGAGCACGCCGTGGAGCTTGCGCGCGTTCATGCTCATCACGTTTTCCAGCCCGTGGGCAAAGTACGCGTACTTGAGCTCCTGCGCGTAGGTCGGGCTCACGGCGGTCACGGCGTCCGCCGTGACGATCGCGCCCTTTAAAAGGTTCACATCGCCGCCGAATTCGATCGTGCCGCCGTCGAACCAGCCATGGTCCAGGCCGAACAGGTCTTCGACCGTGCGGCTGCCGTAGCGGCCCTGATATTCGATATTATGCACCGTAATGACGGTTCTGATTCCCTTATAAAAGTCGTCGCGCACGGCTTCATCCCTGATGTAGATGGGCACAAGCGCGCTCTGCCAGTCGTTGCAGTGGACAACGTCGGGCTTTTGCGGCAGGGACTTGAGCAGTTCCGTCACCGCGCGGGAGAAAAAGCCAAAGCGCTCGCCGTCGTCATAGTAGCCGTAGAGCTCGCTGCGGCGGAAATACGTCTCATTGTCGACAAAGTACCACGTGACGCCGTCGCGCTCGAGCGAAAAGAGCCCGCAGTAGACGCTGCGCCACGCAAGGCGCACGAACGTCCACTTTTCAAAGTGGAGCTGCTCGCCCCACTTGTCCTTCACGCGCTCGTAAAGCGGCAGGATGACGCTCACGCGGTCTCCGTTTGCCGCGAGCGCCTGCGGAAGGCTGCCGGCCACGTCGGCAAGGCCGCCCGTCTTGCAAAAGGGGACCGCCTCGCTCGTCACATACAAAATGTTCATCTGCAAGCTCCTTTCTTCTGTTTGCTGCTTTTATACAATGCTGCCCTTGCTCACGGCGAGCGGGTAGCTCTCGTGTCCGATGAGTGTGCCGCCGCGGCGGATGTGGACGTCCTTGTCAGCGATGACGCAGCCGAGCGTCACGCCGTCCTCCACCACGGTATTCTTAAAGAGGATGCAGTTTTTGACTTGGCTCCCCTTGCCGACCTTGACGCCCGGGAAGAGGATGCTCCCCTCCACGCTGCCCTCGATCTGGCAGCCGTCGGCGATGAGCGAGCCCACACAGCGCGAATCCGGCGCGATGTAGGACGCCGCCTCGTCATCCTCTTTAGCGAGGATGGGCCGCTCGGCGCAGAAGAGCTCTGCGCGAATGGCAGGGTCTAACAGCTGCATGCTGCGCTCATAATATTCGCGCACCGTGCGCAGCTGCGCAGCAAAGCCGTCCCACAGGAAGGCGCGTAGGTCGAGCTGATTGCCCATACCGCCGAGAACGTCGCTGCGGAAGCTGTATTTATCCTGCGCAGCGCACTCGTCCACAAGGGAGATAAGAAGGTCGCGGCTCAGAAGGTAGATCTCCAGGCTGCGGCAGCCGCTCGCCTTGTGCGGCGCGCAGCGCGTCTCGGTGATGCGGCCCGCCTCGTTGACGGTGAAATACGTGGCGTTTTCCACAAACTGGCCGCTCTCGGTGCAGACGCAGGTGATGTCCGCGCCGCTTTCGATGTGCGCGTCCAGCACCTTCTGCAGCGGCAGATTGATGATAAGGTCGCTGTCGGACAAGACGACATACTTCTGCCGGATTTCGTGCAGGTACGACCGCACGCCCGAGAGCGCCTCCATCTTGCCGCGGAATTCCTCCACGCCGAACTTACGCGCGTCGGCAAAGGGCGGCAGCAGCTTGAGACCGCCGTTCTTGCGCGCCATGTCCCACGTCTTGCCGCTGCCGATGTGGTCGAGCAGGCTTTGATAGTTGCCGTGCAGCACAACGCCGACGTCTGTGATGCCCGCGCCCGCCATGTTGGAGAGCATGAAGTCGACCACGCGGTAGCGCCCGCCGAACGGCACAGAGCCGGGCATGCGCGCTTCGGTCAGCTCGCGAAGGCCGGGAGCCTTTTCATAGGCAAAGATGATGCCGTGCAGTCCGTTCATCGTACCGTCTCCTTTCCGTCCACGCTGCGCATGCGGTTGGCAGGCAGCACATAGTCATCCGCGACCGCCGCGCCGGGGCCGAGCACCGTGATGCCCCACTGCTCCGGCGGCACCGCCTCAGGCGGCGCGCCGACAAAGGCGTGCTCGCCGACGACGCCGTTCTCGCCGATGATGGCGTAGGAGACGCGCGCGTCCTTTTTGACGACCGCGCCGGGCATCAGGATGGAGTACTGGACGCTTGCGCCCTCCTCCACCGTGCAGCGCTCAGAGAGGACGGAGTTCTCCGCCTCGCCCTCGACCGTGCAGCCGCGCGCGACGACTCTGTGCTCCACGTGTGCGTTGACGCCTAAGTACGCCGGCGGCGCGGAGACGGAGCGGCCATAGATCGGCCAGTCCTTTTCGAGAAGATCGAGCCCGCTGCCGGTCGCGAGCATATCCATGTTCGCATCCCAAAGAGAGTCGAGCGTGCCAACGTCCTTCCAGTAGCCGGAGAAGCGGTACGCCGCCATCTTTTCCCCGTTTTGCAGCATCTTGGGGATGATGTTTTTGCCGAAGTCGTTGCTGCTCGCCTCGTCGCTCTCGTCCTCGATGAGGTACTCACGCAGCTTTTTCCACGTGAAAACGTAAATGCCCATCGACGCGAGGTTGCTCTTGGGATGCGCGGGCTTTTCCTCGAATTCCGTGATCGTGTCGTTTTCGTCCACGTTCATGATGCCAAAGCGCGGCGCATCCTCCCAGGGCACCTCCATAACGGAGATGGTACAGTCCGCGCCTGCTTTTTTGTGGTGGGCGAGCATCTTGGCGTAATTCATCTTGTAGATGTGGTCGCCCGAGAGGATGAGCACATACTCGGGGTCGTACATGTCGACAAAGCCGATGTTCTGGAAGATGGCGTTGGCCGTGCCCTTATACCACGATGCACCGCTCGCGCTCTGATACGGCGGCAGGATGTGCACGCCGCCGT
>OHCK01000484.1_pt1 | contig 16731 bp, 16 predicted proteins | sample 1577611 | NCBI WGS metagenome assembly OHCK01 (sample SAMEA3879586, study PRJEB24766) | human gut metagenome | biome: human-associated habitat; feature: feces | place: USA | collected 1985/1987 | reverse complement strand
GCGTTGAAAAACGCTTTGTCAAGGTTCACGCTACGACTTATTTTCGTAGCAAGGTGCAATGTGGGGAAAGATCACTTCACTAGCTAGTAAGTTCAGAGGGGTGCTTTGGAAGGTGCTTGCCGAAATTCTTTCTCCCGATGACGGCTATTCAGTTGTCGATTCGTTATCACCTCCTTGTCGGGTGAGGGAAATCAGATGCTCCTGAGGAACCCCTCCACTAGTTAAGCCATTTGAGAGGCCTTTTTTCAGGGTGCCGGAGAATACTTTTTCTCTCTCAAGTGGTAGATCACGAGAACGGTGAAAAATTAAGCCATGGAGAAAATTTTTCTTGTGATCGCCATTTTTCGATATATCCCCTCACTAAGGGATGAGTGGGAAGGGCCGATTTTATGGGTGTCGCCGGAAAAATTTGTCCCTCAAGTGGTAGGTCACGAGAAAGGCGAGAAATTAAGCTTTGTAGAAGGTTTTTTGAGTCCCCTCACTAACTTAGGAATGGGGAGCACCGTTTTTACGGGTATCACCGGAAAAATTCTTCCCTCAAGGGGTAGATCACGGGAAAGCGGAAAAATTAAGATCAGGCGAAAGTTTTTTTGATGGCTGCGATTTTCGAAATATCTCTTCACTAGTTAAGCGATGGGAGCCTGTCTTTATGGGGGTTATCGGCGAAAAATTTATCCGCTCTATTCGGTGGCGTACATCACCTCCTCACTAAGTAAGGAATGAGAGCGGGCATTTTTATGGGTATCCCGGAAAATTTTCTTTTATGGCATCAATTTTGATGCCGCAGCCCGATTTGCCCTTTGAAGGTGGCATCAAAATTGATGCCACTCGACTAAAACCCGCTTTCGTCTTAGCTTTTTGGCGCCAAAACGGAGCCAACTGCCGGTGCTTTCTCACATCTGGCGCCAAAACGGAGCCAATTTCTTGTGAAACCTCCTCTCACCACCCTACCGCAACCTTTGAGCCTCCAAAACGACATTGATTTTGAGATTTTTTGAAAATACTTTTTGAGCGCAGTCTTTGCAGGCAGCGAGAGACTGTACTTAGATCGTCCTTCTACCCCCTTACAGCAACATGGAGGGCAAAAAAACGACACGGGTTTTCAAAATATCTCTCTACTAAATTACCGAAGCCTGCACCCCTCAAAAAACGACACTGGTTTTTTGCTTTTCTTTTGAGGTGGTCTTCAGTAGCGGATTCTGGCGTGATTTTCTCAGCATTGTCCTCTACTCCTGTACCGCAACATCCAAAGCAAAAAAGTAAACACTGCATTGAAACTTTTTCCTCTACTACTTAACAGCCACATGAGAGGCCTCGAAAACGACATCGAATCGCAGCTATTTCAAAAAGTCCCTCTACTCTCTTACCGCAACCTCGGAGTCCGAAAAACGACATCGATTTTTGAAAGTTCTCAGAAAATTCACATATTAGTGGGATTTCACGGCTCAAAGCGCAAAAAGAGCGCCTGCCTCTTTTCAGAAGCAGACGCTCTTTTGGTAATATTCAGTTTTACTTCATCAGCCGGATCAGCAGCTCATTGACATCCTCCGTGGGCTTGCCGCTGGACAGCAGTTTGTTCCGAAAGACCAGCATGGCCGTCGTCAGCAACCGGCGCTCGTCGGCGCAGAGCACCAAGACCTGGTCTCTTTTATTCCGTCCGAACATGGCCGCACCTCAGCAGTAGACCAGCTCAGAGAAGACGATCTCCTCCGCACGGCTGCGGATACTGTTCATCCGCCCAACCCATTCCATCTGATCGGCGGCCTTGAGCTGCTCTGTGACGCCTTCGGTCTTCTTCATTTGCTTGACCAGCCGGTCGAACATGGCCTGCGCCGATTCGCCGATCTCCGCAAGATGCGGCTCCAGGGTCCCTGTCAGCAACATTCCCGTGTAGATCCCATCCATATGTGTACGCAGATACCGTCTCCGCGCCGCTGCAAATCTGTTTTCCATACTGTGCCTCCTCTCGCACCTTCGATGGTGATTTCTTTCTTCACCCACATACTACCGCAGCGAGTCAGAGAGCACCAATGTGCAAACGCCGGATTTGCAGGCTTGACAAGCCTGTATTTTGAAAAGTGCAGAAAAATATATGAAATCTCTATTGAAAAGTTGAGCGGAGATGGCTATAATATAGTTGAAAAGTTTTCGTGAGGTGAGTCATCATGCTGAAACGAAAAATTGCAGACCTGATCGAGCAGCACCTGAAGTCCGGCTCTGATCGCATTTTGCTGATCGACGGCGCGCGCCAGGTCGGAAAGACATATATCATCCGCCACGTCGGAAAAAAGCTGTTTCCCAATTTCATTGAGATCAACATGCTGGAGGACTCCGTCGGCGCGAGGCTGTTTGAAAATGCGAAGACGGTAGATGATTTCTACCTTCGCGTCAGCGCGATCAAGGGCGAGCTGATGGGCAAGGCTGAGGATACGCTGATTTTCATCGACGAGATTCAGGCCTACCCCCATCTGCTGACCATGCTGAAATTCCTCCGGGATGACAACCGTTTTACGTACATTGCCAGCGGCTCGCTGCTGGGGGTAACGCTGGCGCAGACGACCTCCATCCCCATTGGCAGCATTCGCAAGGTGCGCATGTTCCCGCTGGACTTTGAGGAATTCCTCTACGCCAACGGCATGAACGAGTTTGCCATTGCCGCCCTGCGCAAGAAGTTTGAGGCGCGGGAGTCGCTGGACGAAGCCATGCACGGCAAGATGATGGACTCCTTCAAGCGCTACCTTTTGGTAGGCGGACTGCCGGCGGCGGTCAATGCGTACCTGGATACGAGGAATATTCAGGCTGTGCGCGAGGTCCAGCGCGAGATCCATGATTACTACGCCGCTGACGCCTCCAAGTATGACGCAGAGCGCAAGCTGAAGATCCGCCGTATCTACGACCAGATCCCCTCCAACCTGGAGAACAAGAAAAAGCGCGTGGTGGCGCAACGGATTGAGGGGAAGAAAGGCAGCACCTTCGCCAATTATGAAGATGAGTTCGAATACCTGATCAGCGCCGGCATTGCACTGAACGTGCAGGCCATCTCTACGCCGACCTTCCCCCTGATCGAGTCCTCCGGCAAAAACCTGCTGAAGCTCTATCTGAACGACGTCGGTATCCTGACCTCCATCCTGTACGGCAGCAATATCCGCGCGATTCTGGAGGACGAGCGGAGCATCAACCTTGGCTCGGTCTATGAGAGCGTCGTCGCCAGCGAGCTCATCGCCCACGGCTACAATCTGTTCTATTACGATAACCGCAGCAAGGGCGAGGTGGATTACCTGATCGACGATTACGACAGCCTCTCCGCCGTCCCCATCGAGGTCAAGTCCGGCAAGGACTACACCGTCCACAGCGCACTGAATACCTTCGTAAAGAACGACAACTATCACGTGAAAAAGGCATATGTTCTGTCAAACGCCCGCGAGATCACGACAAACGGCAAGATCACGTATCTGCCGATCTATGATGTGATGTTTTTTGGGGCGGGGGAATCATCAGGCGAAGCAAAGCTCCTGGACTGAGAAAGAAGGCGCAATCATGAGATACATTGGGTCAAAACGAACGGTTTTGCCATTCATAAAAACTACGATTGAGGAAACCTATGGAAAGATTTCCAATGCCATCGTTGCGGATTTGTTCGCTGGGACTGCATGCGTAGGCGAGATGTTCAAACGAGAAGGTGCCCGTGTTCTTTCAAATGACTACTTGAGCTTTTCTTATGCGCTACAAATAGAAAAGATCAAACTCAACGGTATACCTGAAGGTAATCGTAGTTATTTGGATCTCATCTCGCTATTGAATGCAACGCCAGGGAAAGAAGGTTTTTTCTTTAGGGAGTATTCAATCGAAGGCTCCTCTCACGGAGAATACACCAGGAACTATTTTTCAAAAGACAATGCGATGAAAATCGATGGCGTCAGAACGCAAATCGAATTATTGAGAGTAAATGGAGAAATCTCAGAGGATATGTATTTTCTCCTCATAGCAAATTTAATTGATGCTGTAACTCGCGTATCGAATACATCTGGAACATACGGGGCATTCCTGAAGGTTGATGATCCAAGAAAAGATCTCCCGCTCTCTCTCTCTGCATCATCCTTTGTTGACAATGGAAAAAAGAACGAATGCTATTGCAAAGATATTTTTGAATTAATTGACGACCTAAAAGGCGATATTCTTTATTTAGATCCACCCTATAATGGGCGTCAATACCCCCCTTACTATCATATTTTAGATACCGTTACGAAATACGATAATCCTGCGATATACGGCAAGACAGGTCGGCGGCCTTATGCAAATCAGATTTCTCCATTTTGTGTTTCGGAAAAAGCGGAGGCTGCTTTATTTGACATAGTCAAAAGAGCAAGATTCGGAAACATTTACATTAGCTATAGCACCGATGGAATTATCAATCATGAAGAGTTTAGCCGAAAACTTAAGGATCTTGGAACGGTTAGAGTATTTTTGATGCAACACAGACGCTATAAATCCAACTCTGCAGAAAGCGAAATACAAAAGAAGAAGCTAAAGGAGATCATAATCCATGTCGAAAAATGAGAAAAAGCCCCTCGGTCCTAACAGCGTAGACATGGGCGAGCGTGGTACCTATGACAAGCGCAATAAGCTGAATGATTTAACCGGCAAAGAATGGGTTTATTTCACTAACTCCGTATGGATTACCGGTTATAGCCCAACAGCAAGAGAAAATGTTGGCCTAAAAACTCGAAAAATCCATCCTTCTCCTAAACCCCCAGCTCTTATGAAAGATATTATCGAATTCTTCACAAAATCGGACGGCAAAATCCTTGATCCGTTTGCAGGGGTCGGCGGAACGCTCCTTGGTGCGGCTCTTGCTGGCGGGGATCGAAAGGTCATTGGATTCGATCTGGAAAAGAAATATATTGATGCGTACTATAAAGTTTGTGATGATGAGCAGATTAAAAAGTATCCGCTCATTCATGACGATGCACGCAACATGCTTTCTCACAAAGAAGTTGCTGATGAAGTATTTGACCTAGTTCTCACTGATCCACCGTATTCTGATATGATGGCAAAAGAGCGTACGGGACAGAGAAAAAAACTATACAACGATTCAACTCCCAAACCCTATACAGAATTGAGAGCAGATCTTGGGAATATCCCAATAGATGAATTTCTGGTAGAACTTAGAAAAATAATGGAAATAGCTTTTTCTCGTCTGAAGAATAAGGGCTATATGGTTGTATTTTGCAAAGACTTCCAGCCACAGGCCGGGCAGCCAAACCTTCTGCACGCCGAGGTAATTAACGAGCTCTGTAAAATTGACGGGCTTGAATACAGGGGTATGAGAATCTGGCATGACCAGGCAATGTCGCTTTATCCGTTCGGCTACCCTTTCTCCTTCGTTATGAATCAGATTCATCAATACATTTTGATTTTTAGAAAAGAGGTGTAATCATGCCTGCTACAGATAACATCGGCTACACTGGAAAAAGCCAACTTATGGACAACTATGGTTGGGTGCAGAATACCTCGAATCTTTCTACGATACGTGATACAGTCGATTTGATACCGAGCGAAGGTGTCGACCACAACAGTTTGATGCGCAGTATATATTCTTTTAGGAAAGAGCGAGGAGATTTGCGTTCAAAATGGACATGGGATGCCCGCTGCCGCATTAAAGCGATCTGTGCGACGGGAATGGTGGAATTGGATCGCACAATTGCAGGTTATAAGCTTTCCACTTTAGGAGAAGAGCTTAAGGCCGCTCCATCTGGTACGAGCTTCTACAGAGGGAAGCGCATGCTGTCTTCTGAAGAAATAGAGATTTTCAGAAAAGGGCTATTAACAAATCCTCCAGTAATTAGAGTTCTTACTGTGTTGAATGATAGTCGCAGAAATGGCAATGTTCCCTTAAGCAAATATGACGTCGGAAGTCAGTTGGGGTTTGTTGGGGATATTGGTTTCACACACTTTGAGGCTGAGTATGTTGCTCTGATGGGCAAAAGCTTCAATGACAAAGAGGGCGACGCTGATAAGTGGGCAAGAACAATTATCAGTTGGCTCTTACAGGTTGGCTGGGTGATTTCGGCGGAGCCGGTTGAAATATACGGTCGGCAGTTGCCGAGGTATACCACAACATTCGAGGTCGATAGAGTTTTGCAATACAATGCAAAGTCCACGACAAAATATGTGCCTCAAGAGATGCTCTGCTCTGATCACCATGCGTTTCCCAAAGTGGTTCAAGAGCGTAGAGTCTCCATTATCAAAGAACTCTCTAATTCTGCAACTGTAAAAGTGGATGATTTGTTGTCTGCCCTCAGCTCAGCCGGGATAGAAATTGACGCTGAGACTCTGAAGTTTGATCTTATTAACCTAAAGCAGGCTGGAATAAATATTGAAAAGGAGCTCTCATATTACAGACTCGCAGATAAAATCAAGCTGGACGTCATTCCAGAAAAAGCAGAGCAAAAAGAGGATTTGAGTGATGTTGAGAAGAAAATCACTCATTATGTTACAGCATATGCAGATACTTTGCCTGCCCGTTTGATAGATAATCTAATACGGTTTGGATATGCCGGAACAGAATCGGCAGCACAGTTTGAAGCCGCAGTCGATAAGTTCTTTAAGTTGATGGGCTACGAATCAAATTGTTTAGGACAAGGACATGGGCGTGTCGCGGACGTCATAGCAAAGTATAAGACAACACCTTATCCCAGATCATACGGCCTTATTATAGACGCAAAAGCATATGCCAGATATACATTTCCTGCTGGCGATGTAAGGAAGATGAAGGAATATATTGATCTGCATGGAGCTGAGTTACTATCTGAAAGAATTCCTAATCATGCCTTTGCATTTATCAGTATGGACTTTGTAAATCCGGATGATCATCTGGAAGAAATAGCCACTGATACGGCTGTCAATGGGACAGCAATTACCGTTTTCGAATTGTTTAAGCTTGGCGATAGCGTCATTCAACAGAAGGAAAGCATAGCAGATATTTACCAAAAATATACAACAAACAAACTGTTTTGTGCTGGCTAAAATGCAACACTATTTGCAAAAGGAAGGAGGCCATTTGGATGATTAAACTACTAGTCACAGACCTGGATGACACTTTATACTCGTGGATTGGTTTTTTCGTCCCTGCGTTTTACGCAATGGCGGAGGAGGTTGCTGCAATCACACATGTGGATTTCAGAGTCATCTTGTCAGAATACAAAACGATCCATCAGTTAACAGGAAGCGTTGAGGCCCCGTTTGCAACACTTCAATTGCCATCGGTCAAGCGAGCATTTCCTGACATGAAAGATGAGCAAATGAAGGAGCAGCTCGACTCTGCTTTTCACAGGTTTTATAGTGTTCGCAAGCGCCAACTGAAGTTATTCCCGGGTGTGCGAGAAACCTTGGAGGAGATTTATAACTCAGGTATTAGAATCGTAGGGTATACAGAATCCGCATCTGAAAATGGTGTATATAGGCTTAGACAGTTGAATATAGAATCCTTTTTTTCGCGTATATACGTTTCAAATAGTTGGAAATCACAGGGCAAAGAGAATTCTCTCCAAATTTCAGAAAAAACTAAAGTTGTAACTGGGAAGAAGCCAAATGTAGATGTGTTGCGGCAGATTGTCGCTGATCAAAATGCCACACCAAATAGTGTGCTTTATATTGGAGATAGTCTTACAAAGGATATCTTTATGGCCAAACAACTAGGGGTAAAGTCCGTTTTGTTTTCGGATCCAGCAGGAATGGATCCAGGGTTTTATGAAAAACTGGTTGCTATCTCTAGTTGGACGCAAGCTGATTTCCTAAGAGAAGCTCAGATAAAAGAAGAATGCATAAAAAAAGCTATTCGACCTGATTTTGAAATTACTGCTTTTTCCGAGCTGAAAGAGATTATTAATTTACTTAGTGAGGAGAGAGATTATGGCGTCGAGTAAATTGAAAACTATAATACTTCGGTTTCGAGACCTGTCTGTGTCTGACACGATTCAGAGGCATAACGACATCTGCGAATCCTTAGGATATGTTTGGTGGGGTTGGTGGTCAAAACCGCAAGAAAAAATACCTTTCGATGAATTTGCCCTTTTAGAACGAAAGGCGCACGAGGATGATGGCTTTGAATGGTTCTTGTTTGACTCTGGCAAAAAATGCTTATATAAAGCTCTCTGCACTGATATACGTTATAAAACAACAGGAGAACGAATGGAGTGTCCAGAGAAGGACAAAACCCCCAGTTACTACTCAGATTCTATCTATCTAGCTTGGTTCAAGTTTGCACAGATAACCGGTCCTCTGCAAAACAGTGAAGCACTCTCTCTTCTCAGAAAACACTCATATCTCAGAGTAGACCACTTTTTCGAATCAGAACGTTCCGCATTTACACCATTTTATAACAAGCGGGTGTATAGTCTTGATGAGTTGGCTGATCAGCAAAGAACGATCTGGTTTATTAGGAACTTTGAGAAGGGTGATAGTTCTCACGAAATCCATTCTTTTTCTTCGTCATTAAACGATGATAAGAATGTTGATCAAGAGTTTCGTATTCTTCCAACTCAAGATGTACTATGGATATCAGATTTACATTTTTCAAATAGGCATCATGCGTTTGGTATCTTGCCTGGTAGTGATAACAGACTGCAAACACGTCTTCACAAAGAACTAAGTGAGCTTAACCAGAAAGAGCATACTCTTTCTCATATTATCATATCCGGAGATTTAACATTCGAAGCTTCGAAGGAAGAGTACGCTTCTGCACTAGAGTTTGTTAACTTTATGAGAAGTACATATAACCTCAATGACAATTGCTATTCAATTTGTCCTGGCAATCATGATTTGAAGTTCAGTGAAAAGCCCTATGCGGAAGATGATAAGGTGACAATTGCTTATGATTCTTCCAAAGAAGCCTATATAGATTTTTACCGACAAGTTTTTGGAGCAGATCCCACCGAAAGTCTGTATTCAATTAGAAGGTTTCTAACTCCAGATCTTGTTCCAATTGAGGTTATAGCCATAAACAGCTGCCTTCTGCAACAAGATAAAGATCATTTTAGAGGCATGGGTTATGTCGGAAATGATCAACGAAATGAAATAGAGGGTAAACTGGCATTAACAAATGGGAAAAAAGTATTTAGGATTCTAGTTATGCATCATCATTTGATGCCGGTAATGTTTTCTGAAGAACCAAAAGTATCAGAAATGTACTCATTAACCTTGGATAGTGAAGCAATTTCACAGTTTGTTTTACGAAACAATATTAATGTTGTCCTTCATGGACATGCCCACAAGGAATTCTACAGCGAAATAGTACGGATTTCAAAAGAGGGGAGTCGGAAGAAATACCATATCATTGGAATTGGGAGCGCTGGAGCGACTGCAACAGATTTGAGTGATGGCAGAAAGAATATGTTCGGTCTTCTAAGCTTTTCGAAGGACTCTCTTTGCGTAACAGAATATACCCTAAATGCAAACGGAGAATCCTCCAGAGAAATTGCCTCTTACACGATTCCGTACTTTGAAACATGTGATTTTTAGCCTGCCTTATAGAGAGGCAACCTTTCGGTAGTAAGAAAGTAGTTATAATTTCCTTCAGCATTTCAGTACAAATTGTGGATCGGTTCATGTCCTTACTAGTTATGCCCAATCGCTTTGGCCGATAAATGACATGATGCTTGAACCTTTATTATATTATAAGTATCTAGAAGCAGGGGAAATTGTATACACATTTGAAGCTGATCGAGATCCGCTTGTTTTAAAACAGAAACAGGAGGAGAACGAGACAAACGAGTAGAGGAAAAAGCGATGGATAAAACAGGCGTGATTTACATACTGACCAACCCGTCCTTCCCTGAATATGTGAAGATCGGGTATGCGGATGATATTGACAAGCGGCTGCAGCAGCTGAACCGGAGCGAGTGTATTCCCTTCGCCTTCCGCGTCTATGCGACATATGAGGTCAATTCCCGGCTCTCTGATCTGAAAATCCATAGCATTATCGATAAGCTGAATCCAAACCTGCGCTCCATCGAGAACTTCAACGGAAAGCAGCGCGTGCGTGAGTTCTACGCCATGTCGCCGGAGGACGCCTATTCCATCCTGGAGGCCATCGCAGAGATTCACGGCTGTGCGGACAAGCTGAAACGGATCGATATGGACGAGGCCCAGAAGCAGGCAGAGGAAACCGCCCAGGAGATCGACGCCGAGCACAAAGAGCGCCAGTCGCCCTTCCGCTTTTCTATGTGTAATATCCAGCCCGGCGAAGAGATCGAATACTGCAATAACCCAGAAATCAAGTGCACCGTCGTAGATGATAAGACAGTTAGCTATCAGGGGCAGAGCTATTCGCTTTCTTCTTTAGCCCAGCTTCTCACTGGCAGCAAATACTCCGTCGCCGGCCCCCGCTATTTCAAATACAAGGGCGAATGGCTGAACGATATCCGGCACCGACTGGAAGGATAAGCAACTGCATTCTAACAAGATGATTACTTGCTGCGGCATGAGGGTTAGTATATGTATGAGAAAGAACTACAGAGAATACTGAATGCTTCACAAAACAATGCGCTTACTTTTTTCGTCGGTGCAGGCGTATCGGCACTCTCCGGAGCACCAACCTGGAAAGCCCTGATCCACGCAATAAGCGATAAACTGGGACGAACTCGAAAAGATGAGTACTCTTCCGATGAGAATCTTCAAATTCCACAGATGTTTTATTATTCTTTAGGGGAAAACAAGGAAGAATACTATAGGTTTGTCAAAGAACAGCTGTACTCTGCTTCCTTGCTGCCCAATACCATCCATCGGGAAATGCTAAACCTAAATCCAGTATCCTTTATTACCACCAACTATGACACGCTATTGGAAGACGCAGCAGTCCAGTATTGCCAAAGCTTTAAGGTTGTTTCACAAGATGAAGATGTTCCGACTATCTTTGGAGATAGATTTATACTAAAACTACACGGAGATTTCAAGCACAATAATTTTGTGCTCAAAGAAGAGGATTACCTCAACTATAGTGAGAACTTTAAATTAATTGAAACTTTGGTGAAATCCATTTTTTCCACCAACACCGTTGTTTTTATAGGATACAGCCTGAATGATTATAATATTAAACTGATTCTTAACTGGACGAAAACGCTACTTAAGGGTAGCTTCCGAGAGCCTATCTTCCTTTATGTTGGCAGCTCAGCCCTTACAGATACTGAGCTTATTTATCAGCAGTCGAAGGGGCTCACAGTTGTCGAATGGAATAAACTCATTACTTCAACCGACGATTATTTAGATCGCTACAATGCGATCTTTGCTGCACTAAAGAATCAATCTAAGTTGTCATTGGAGGGGAAATCAGAGGACGAAGCATTTGAGATCCTGTATAATTTGCTTCAACCGTTAGACCGTTTGAATGCCCTTCGAATCGAGGACGTTTCAAAACGACTGTATCCATATATCAGAATACGCGACGACGGAGTTATTGGCTTATCTCAAAGGGACGATCTTTTGTTAAAGAGATTCTTTGCCATTAATCTAATGCCAGATTCTCAACAGAATAACCTTACAAAAGATGTATTGGGAAAATACCATTGCATTCTCAATGTCTTCAGAAAAGCGAGAATACTTGAGGTAGAAGATGGTCACAAATACAGGCGTTTTGTTGCTGGCGAGGTGCCGTTTGCAGATAAGAATTGTATTCTGTTCGATTATTCTGCTATGCACGCATTTTCAGAAAAGACATATAAATCACTGGATAAAAACTATAAAAAAGCATTTTATCTATCTCGGCTAAGGCGTTATGACGAAGCGTTCTTTCACTTTTCTGAGATCGCAAAGCAAGCTTTTAAGGATTCGGACTATCTGCTGTACTATTTTGCGGAGTCCAACTGCATCAGCCTACGGAAAGTAATCAAGAATGTAAATACATGGTATCGCTGCTACGATCTTGATGCTGTCGAAGCATTGTCTCCAAATGACTCAGAGGCTGAAAACTTGTTTAGACGCCTTCCGGTAGAATTCCGAAATATATATGACAACCTCAGAGATATTCATAGTGCGAATATGCTATATAAATATTCGTATGAGGCTTTTACTGACGGGCAAAAGCTTCAAAAAGCGATTGAGTCTGGATCAACAGAATTTGGCATGACAAGCAGCGGTAAGGCGATTTGCAGAGTAAACGATTATTTGCATTTCTTGCTCGGAAATGGAATCATAGCGGATGTATTCTCCGAGTATAGAAGTGCAGTGAAGAATCTGATGTCCCTGTTAGTATACAAATACTCCACACAGGGAAAGAAAGTATTACATGAGCAGCCATTTCCTTTTATTGATGGAAATGATGTTTATTTTGATGAAATTGATTTCCACTGTTTCATAGAGTATTTTGACGCCAAAGAAATAATCGCACTATTAAGCAAATACCATATTGAAACAATCGAGTTTCAGAATATGGCTTCGATAGAGAACGCTGTAAACAACTTGCTGGATTACTACAGTTATGCGGTCAAATCTTCAAAAAATAACATTGATGTTATTGGATTACAAACGCAAATCAAGAATTGTCTCGCATTACTCAGATATGTTAGCATTTCACAGGGTTTGGTTGATAAGATATGCGGCTTCATCCTTACACAAGAGTTTCGGGAAATACTGATAAATGATAAGGTCCTATTCCTTGATCGCCAACTGGTGCACAGGAAAATGTACAGCAAAACAACGAGCAAAATCGTAGAGAATACTCTGATTTCGTATTTGGATAAACATATTGCTGCCTTAAAAAAGGGCGAGAGGTTTGAGTTGTTCTCAGCAAGCACGGGTATCAATTATTGCAATCTTGTCCATTACATTTCTGCACCAGAGGAGAAATACTATTCGCGAAGACTGTCTATGAGAATCTCGCAGATTATAAATAATAATCTGTCCCAGATGTATTATCAGATAACTCAGCACTACTGCGGATATGTTTCAAAGAATCAACAGAAAAAACTTATCACATGGGCTAACAAACTAATACAAATGAATTTTAGCTTTGATTTGTTTAAAATGCTTGTGCAATGTGATGCGCGTATTAGTAAAGCAGCTAAAACGCAACTGAAGGTATACCTTAAGCAAAGAATAGATGCGGCTAAAAATAAAAATAACAATGGCGTAGTCGTATATCCAACTAAACAACCATATGAAGAATTAGATCAGGTCGGTTATTGGTGCCTTCTCAATGTTCTCAAAGCAAAGGACTTCCAGGAGTTCCTCGGCAATAGTGAGGCGTTTGACTTCTATTGCGAATATGCGAAATTTGACTTTAGCCGGTTTGACGTTTCATGGCTATTAAACCTTTATCCGCATACGTTGGAACAGATAGCGAAAAATGCCAAGGTTAAAGAGCGTGTTCGAGTAGCCATAGCAACTACATTGGACGGGGAAGCAATAGCACCATCGGACAGTCAACGGCTACAAAGTATTCTTGTAAAGCATTTCTGTTAAGATTGCTCGCGTAAAAAGGAGCATATGATTTTGATAGAATGGGTTTCCAGCCCACTTGATTCGAAAAATTCGCTTTATTCACCCTTGAAGAGCGAATAAAGCGAATTTTCGGTGAATATTCTGCGAATTTTCAGTCGCAGAAGCGGCGAATCACACTTTTTAATAGAAAAACGGTTCTGAAAAACGCACTTTTCAAATTCTGCCGCTGATGCTACCTCTCAAGAAAGCTCTCAAACGGCGCGTCGTCGCTCAAAAAGGTATCCATCATAAACCGTGCGCCGAGGCGGAAGCCGGTGATGAAGGTGTCCAGTTCGCATTCGCCCATGAACTCGGCGTAGGCGTTGCAGAAGCGGAGGAACAGCGCCTTGTTCTCGCCGGTGAGCTGCTCTGTAAGCTTTTCTTCCAGGTCGTTCAGTGAGTCGGACACTTTCTTCACGGGGCTCTTGGGGCAATAGCCGCGATCCTGCGGGTCGATGTTGCCGTAGTACAGCTCCTCAATGATGTTTCCCCTCATTGCCCGTCACTCCATTTCTGCAGCTCCCAGAGCCGGTCAATATGGCGGCGGGATTTGCGGGTGGTTGCGTTATGCTCATCCGTGGAGAGCCAGTCGATCAGACAGCACTTCGGGATCATATACTTGTGCTGCAGCGCCAAGGCGCGGAGCTTGCCGAAGCGAATCCACTCGCAGACCGTGTGGCGGTTGTAGCCGGTAAACTCCACGATGGCGGACACGTCGATCACGTCCGGATAGTCGGCCAGCTTGCTTTCATAGTAGCGCCGCGTCTTCTGCGGATCGTTGGGGAGGGGCGGCTGAATGCGGATCCTGTAGGGCTTCACGTCTTCGTTTCCATATTTGTACCAGCTGGTGGGTACGATGTATCGGCTGGGGTTGATCTCCCGGTTGATCATAAAGTCGATGACGTCGCGTTTCTTGATGGCGTACCTGCGGGTTTTCTTGCCCGTATCTTTGCATGGGACTAAACCGTTTTGCAGAAGGTGCAGAGCGGTTGCTTTGCTGATATGGGCGATTTGGTAGAACTGATCCTTCGAGACCGTCTCAGGGTATTTGCGACGGATGGATTCGTAATATTTCATGCTTTCAGTCATGCGGATAACCACCTTGATTTTGATGTTCGGTATCGGTAGGTATCATCTGCATTGGACTGTGATTTCTCCCCGAGTTCTCCCCATCTTCTCCCCAACGGGCTTTTTTCTCCCCAAAACCGGATTTCTTTCGAACTCCTTGCTCTGTCTGGGCTTTCGGGATTTTCAACCTTCAAGGGCGGAAAAATGCTGATTTTTCAATGGTTTGCAAGCTCTCGCATTGTCCGTGAGTTTCCGCCGTTTTCCTTCAAAGTCCGGATAGCGACTCTAACTCGAAATCAGTTTGAGGGAAACCTCACGAGGGTTCGAATCCCTCCCGCTGCGCCAAGGAAAAACCTCTTTTGTCTGTTATGGCAAAAGAGGTTTTTCGTAAAGAGAGGGACTGAAAATGCTGATTGACAGTTCGATCGCACAGGCATATATCGAGAGCAGCTGCGTCGACGCTTTTCGTGCTTCATGGCTCTTTGAACACACCTCGGTTTCGTCAGATCTTGGCAGGAATGCATTTACTCCGCCGCCTGAGGATCTTGCTCTCCGAGAGACTGTGCGCAAGCTCGAACGCCGTATCTGTGAAGCGGCTGCGCACTTTGTCCCCGTCAACCGCCCGATTTGGGACGCGCTTTTCCCCGATTGGGAGGCGGTACAGCCGACACTTGATTTGATCGTCGGTTATCCCGAGCCTTACGACGCCGTTGCGGCACACTCGCCCGACGGGCAGGCACATCTCATCTTTGACCTCATCCGTTGGTGCAATTATGCGGAGCTCGACCATCTCGACAGCATCATTCGGAATCTGCTGACGCATGAGATTACGCATCTCTTGATTGGACACCGCTATCCGGCGGCAGATGCCGCATTGGAAAGTACAGACTATTTGACAAGATTGGATGCTTACACATTTCATGAGGGATTCGCCCATCTTCTCTCCTATCAGGCGACAGAAATCGACTGTGTGGACTGGCATACACCGCAGCTTACCGAGGTCGCAGCAGCAAGCCGTGCCAAACTGCGCCTCGCGCTTACGGAGACGGACCCAGACAGGCAAAAGCAGTTTCTTGAAGAGGCGGTCTGCGGATCGTACTATGAAAAGTTTGCCTGTATGTGCGGTATGCTGTATCTGGCAGACCGATGGGAAACGCAGGGGATCGACGGCCTGCAAAGCGCATTTGCGGACTATCACGGCTTTGCTCAAAGAGCCTTGAGCATTCGAATTTGATTGCAAAAGAGGAAGAGACGCGAATGCGTCTCTTCCTCTTTTACACCTTCTCCCGCTTCTGCCGCCAGAGGTTGATCGCCAGCATGACCGCGGCGTAGATCAGCGCGGCGGCGAGGATAATGAGCGAGAAGTCGCGCTGCATCTGGTAACTCGTCGTCGTGAAACCCTTGACGAGTAGATGACCGGCAAGATAGCTCGCGGGAATCAGCGCGAGATAGCCGAGCGCTTTGCCCGTTTTCTTCCTGCGGCAGACGAAAAATGCAATACCCAGCGTAATAAGAAGCGCCAATGATAGCAAAACGTAATAGCCGAGCGCCAGCCTCGGCAGAGAAATGATGCCGCCGTTCATGCTGCCGCAGAGCAGTACATCGTCCTGCCCGTTGTTCTGAGAATAGCAGACTGCCGTGCAATTCGCGGCGTCGAGCGTAAAGAGCGTGCGCGCGGACTCCGCCTTGGCGAGCACGCCTTGCAGTGCGTCCGCCTCGCGCTGTGTGCGATCATTTGTGTTCGGGGCGCCCCCGGTTTTGTCGAATGCGCCGCGCCATGTGTCGAGCGGCGTGCGCCATGCGGTGATGAAGTAGATGGTTTTGCCGCTGTTGGGGTCCTGCGTGTTCGTGACCTCTGCGCCGGAGACCGGCACAAGCAGGCTGACGGAGATGCTCTCCGCGCCGCTGAGATCAGAAAGCCCATCCGCTGCCGAGCCGTCGTCCGCGAGCGCGCTGGGCGAGCGCGAGATCGCCCACTCTGTCTCACTGTACGGCAAATACTGCGGCGCGGTGAGGTACGCAAACCCCGCCGTCGCCAGCGTCAGCGCGAGCGTGACGGCCAGCAGCACGGCGGTCAGCTTCTTGCGCCGAAGCTGCCGCTTCAGGTCGCGCAGCGGCTGCGCGCTGACGGGCGCGGGCGTCACGTCTGCCTTCAGCGCGTCGAGCTCGGCGCGGCAGGCCGCGCACTGC
>OHCK01000477.1_pt1 | contig 16831 bp, 23 predicted proteins | sample 1577611 | NCBI WGS metagenome assembly OHCK01 (sample SAMEA3879586, study PRJEB24766) | human gut metagenome | biome: human-associated habitat; feature: feces | place: USA | collected 1985/1987 | reverse complement strand
GGGGGGTCGCGGCCCCAAAACATGCACTTTGGAAAACCAAAATTCACTCACACAAATTTTTTAAAAAAGCTTGCATTTTCAAGTGCACTGTGATATAATTACTATAGTAACAAAGATATAGTGAATCAGAAAGAGAGGGAAATGATGTTCAGTAAATATGGAGAATTTAAAGGTTACGACTGGGACAAGAGATTATACGCATCAAGGTATTGGGCTAAACATTATCATCCTGAACGCGTTGCTGTGAAGGTAGAAGGTGGATATAAGTCCATGACAACTCAGGAATATAAAGAATGGAGGAAACAGAAATGAAGAAAAAAGAGTTTAAAGGATTCAATTGGGAAACATGTTGTTGGGCTTCACGTTATTATGCAAAGCTTTATAACCCTAATTGCGTGATAGTAAAAGTAGAAGGAGGATTCGTTCCTATGGAACATAGAGAATATAGAATATGGAGGTCACAAAAATGAATCATGAACAACTGGTATTAAAAGCGGTTCTCGTATCAAGGAGATACAACAAACAACTTAATAAAGAAGCTTTACTTAAAACATATTCAAAGGTTTCTGATTCTCTTCTTAAAGCCTGTATGGAAGAAGAAATTCTTATTCATTCAGAAGAGTCAGAATTCCCCGAAGAAGAATATGAATCTGAACCAGCGTACTATGAATACGAGTACTATAACGACTATCTTTGGAACATGTAAAGGAGGAAACACAATGAACTTAATTGCAATTCAATACATTATGGAACAGTTAATAGAACAGACTTGCTCAGATAATCTCAGACTTTATCGTAATGATAGAGTCTGCTGTATTGAGACAGATGATGGCGAAACATTTTCAGCTTATATAAATGAGTTCGGATGTATAACTCTCGATTCGCATTTCACAGGGTCAAGGGTGATTAATGGGGTTACTAACACCTCAAAAGTATACATTTCATTGAACACATTTGAAACAGCCTTAGAATACAATATGATGCATTATTTTCCAGATTATATAGAGAGGTTAAAAAACGCAGTATTTTGGGAGGATTAAATATGGCAAATATAAATTTTCAAATTCAGGAATTTTTTTGAACGAAATATCATCAAATTTCTTGAGATTGTACCAGCTAGACATTATGAAGTTTCTGTATTTTATTCACCTGAGACAATGACAAGATTTATCTATTTATCATTTGAAGGAGGGCTATTATTACAAGAAGAACGATATTCTTTTGCAATTGATGATTTTACATTAGAAAGAATAACTAAACCTGATGGAACTATAGATGTAAAACATCTGCAATATGCATACGAAATTTTATTAAGAATGGCTAATGCTAAATGGAGGAAAACAAGATGATAGAAATCTTAATAATCGTCTTAACCGCAATAATATCTCTTACAGTCTATCTAATCGGTTGTTCCATAACCGCACAAGTTATCAAGTATATTAAAGACAATTTTTAAGTCCATTGTTACACCTGTTCTACACATTATAGAACAGATGTATTTTTATTTACAAATGTCCTGAAATGTGATATAATAGAGTATAGCGGTAAAGGAGGTGAACAAATGAAAAAGAAGATTGTGATACTAGGATTTACGCGACAGGAATATGCAATAATTATGTTAGCATTAAGAAATGTGTTAACACGTGTAAACAGTGAACAGCAAGATGTAGCACTATCTTTAATCGACCGGATGTATTCTAAAATCGATTGTTTTGTAGATGCCGACGAATTTTATAAGGAGAGTAAGTCATGCCAAAAAGAAGAAAACGATTAACAGCCGTAGAAAAAGAATACCGTAGAATACGTAAAAATTTACAGTCTTGGGTACGTGCAGAAAACCGTCGCGGCTTTATCTACGACACAGAAAAGCTTATTCCAAAGATTCCGAAAAAAATTACTCGTGGCTCCGTAAACCGCCTTAAAAAGCTCACCCCTGAGAAACGTCGTGCTTATGCAACAGCATATGTAGATTTTAACACAGGAGAAATATTCACACCCAAAGAAGGCCGCAAACGATACAGACAAGACCGTAAGTTATATCAGGAAACCGGAAATATGGATGTGTTTGCTACAGCACCAGATATTTCCAGCATTATCCTAGAAAATTTTTATGACCTAATTTCGTCCTATGTTTTTGGTCGTTGGGACAGACGTGTTACAGACAGACGTGATATGGCGAAAAGCTGGATAGACAGAATCGTAAATACATATGGCAAAGACGCGGCGGCTCAGATGCTTGAAGAAGGAAAGCGAAAAGGTAATTGGTTGTCTGCCAAAGAAGCCTATGATGCTATACGACTGCAAGCATCACTTAACGAAATGCTAACATATTTGAAAGTACCAGAAAACGAAAAAAGGTCATTCATGGAAAACGAATTTTATGACGAGGAATAGGACGGTATAATCATGCGAATATTTTCGTGCGACTTTGAGACAACTGTAGATAATGATACAAAACAACAAACGAGTACGGAAGTATGGAGTGCGGCTATTGCAGAACTGTATTCAGATTTCGTTACAGTGTATAATAATATTCATGATTTCATTAAGTTTTTTCACAACCTTTGCGAAGAAAAAGTGATTGTCTATTTCCATAATGTAAAATTTGATGGAAACTTTCTGTTGAATACGCTCATGGAAAATGGTTATAAATTTCACCATAGAGAGAAACCTTACGAAAAGCTTTATAAGGGTGAATTCGATGCGATTATTTCAGGTCAGAATCGTTGGTATTCTATTACTGTCTGTACAGGACGGACAGTAATCGAAATACGAGATAGCGCAAAACTTATGCCAATGACACTAGCACGAATGGGAAAAGCTTTTAATACGAAACATCGTAAACTTGAAATGGAGTATAAAGGGGAACGCCATGCTGGCGGTTTAATAAAACCCGAAGAAATGCAGTACATAATAAACGATGTTTTGGTACTTAAAGAAGCTCTTGAATTTATGCTGGATTCTGGCAACACTCGTTTAACAATAGGAAGTAATTGCATAGCTGAATATAAGAAGTGTTTTGATAAAGAGCAATGGAATGCGATGTATCCAGACCTTAAAGCGTTTGTGCTGGACGAAAGTGTTTATAAGTATCCAAACGCAGATGCATATATACGCCGCTCTTATCGTGGGGGTTGGTGTTATTGCAATCCAAAATATATGAATAAGTGGATAGACACAGATGGCATGACATATGATGTAAACAGCCTTTATCCCTCCGTTATGCATTCCAAAAGTGGAAACATTTATCCAGTAGGTAAGCCTACATTTTGGACAGGCAATAAAATACCTGAAGAAGCCTTGCAAGAAAATAGAGTATTTTTTGTAAGACTGAAAGCAAGGTTTACCATAAAGCCTAATCATTTGCCTAGCATGCAGATTAAAGATAGTCTTATGTACAAGTCCACAGAATGGCTAACCTCTTCGGACGTTCAGTTTGGTGGTAAAAAATATGCGTATTATTACGATGCAGATGGGATACTGCAATTGGCATACGCAGAATTTACGTTAACAAGTCTTGATTATAAACTATTTTTGGAGCATTATGATATACACGAAATTGAGATTTTAAGTGGATGTTATTTTAATGCAGTAGCGGGCTTGTTCGACGAGTACATAGACAAGTATATGACTATGAAAATGAACTCCGAAGGAGGGGCGCGAGAAGAAGCCAAGCTTTTCTTAAACAATTGTTATGGAAAACTTGCCACAAATGATGATAGCAGTTATCAAGAACCATATTTAGACGAGGATGGATTGCTCCGGTTTATTTTGCATGAAGAGCACAATAAGAAAACGCTTTCCATAGCGCAAGGCAGTTTTGTAACATCTTATGCACGTTATTTTACAATCACACACGCACAGGCAAATTACGATAACTTTATATATGCAGACACCGATAGCTTGCACATGTTTAAATGTGAACCAAACAAAATTGTGGAGCATTCCTCAAAATTGTTATGCTGGAAATTAGAATCTGAATGGAGTCGTGCAAAGTTCATACGTCAAAAAACCTACTGCGAATTTATCCGGAAGGAAAACCATAAAAAAGTAACTTCTCACTGGGATATTAAGTGCGCTGGCATGCAAGACCGCACCAAACAGTATTTGCTTGCTACCAGACCTATATCATGTTTTGATTATGGATTAACGTTAAATAGTCAATTAAAGCAGATGCAAGTGAAGGGAGGGATTATTTTGGTGGATGCAGATTTCACACTTTATAAGCAAAAAGCGTACAAGCCACCTAAATCTTTTGGTAAAGTGCTTGACAAAATACAGTAAACCATGGTATAATGAATTGTAACAAGTTAATAGACCAAAACAAAACAATAGGCACATGAAAGGAGAGGTGAGAATATGAGAGGTCATATCACCAGAACATTCAAAATTACCGAAGCAACTATCGCGTACTTTGATACGCAGAGCGGACAGGTTGTAACCCTTCCGGAAAAAATCACAGGGAAGAAGCTTGGGGATACAAAGAAAATCCTTAAAGAAGCAACAGCAAAATGGCCTGAACATGAGGGCAAGCTTATTTGTCTCGGAACGGCAACTGTAGAAGAGACAAGGGCTATGTCGGAAGAAGATTTTATTAAGAATTCTTTTGTAGTGGCCGATGATGTTGCTGTAGCAGAAGAAACAGAATAGTCTACCGAGTATTACAACAATGTTAATGAATATGACAAATAAGGAGAGAAAAGAAAATGAGAGATTTAATTAACACAACAACCGACAAAATGATGCTTTACAATGCACGTACTGTAAACGGTAAACAGATGCAGGACTTTGTGGGCGATGAGTTTGCTGTAACTGATATCGTACAGTACGAAACCGAGAGAAAGAACACAAAGGAACCGGAACTGGGAGTATGCACCGTACTGTTTACGGCAGAAGGAGAAATGTACACAACTATGTCCCCTACGGTAAACGATTGTGTTCAGAATCTGGTTGACATATTCGGTGAACCTAGTGTAGAACATCCTATCAGAGTTCAGATTGCGTCGGGCACATCGAAATCAGACAGAGAATTTTTACAGCTTAAGGCTATCTAACAACACATTTTTATATATCTGCAATTATTAGGGGCGTGAAAACGTCCCTATTTTAATATAAGGAGGAACGCATGGGTAAGTACTATGATATATCCAGATTGCTGAGTAAGAAAGACCTAAACGGGAAAACACCAGAATTATTTATTGTAACAGGCAATCGTACAGCCGGAAAAACTTTCTCAGCAAAACGTACCATTTTTGAAGATTTTTTGAACGATAATAAGCGTAAATTTATGCTACAATACAGATACAACTACGAGTTGTCTGACTGTGAGAATTCATTTTTTAGTGATATTGCACAGCTTTACCCACCTGATTTTGAAATGCACGCAAAGTCTGAAATGAGGGGGGCTTACAAAGTTCTGTATCTGAATGATACGGAATGTGGTTTCGCCACCTTTCTTAATAACGCTGACACAATAAAGAAAGTTTCGTCACGCTTTATAGAAGTCGAAAACAGATTCATGGACGAGTTTCAGTCGGAAACGGAACATTATTGTGAGAACGAAATTTCTAAATTTATTAGCATCCAGAATTCAATTGCTAGAGGGTTTGGAAAACAGACTAGATATGTGCGTAATATTTTATGCGGAAATAACGTTTCCATCTTGAATCCTTATTACAAGGCTTTGGGAATTCAGAAGCGTTTGGAATCTGACACAAAATTTCTGCGCGGTGATGGTTGGGTGCTGGAAGTAACGGAGAATCAGGCCGCAAAAGAAGCCCTACTTTCCAGTGGTTTCAACCGCGCTTTTAGTGAATCAAATTACGTACAATTTGCATCGTCAAATAAATACATGCTTGACACCTATTCGTTTGTTCGCAAATTGGAAACCAAAGATAAATATTACTACTGCACAATAACTATAAACGACGGTGTTTTAGGAACCGCAGAAAACATAGGGGTTTGGATAAATAAGGACTGTCTTTATTTTTCCAGCAAAGCAAATGAAAAGTTCAAACTTAAATTTGCGTTTGATGCGAACTCCCATTTTGAGGATACCTATTTACTGTCCCAGCTTTCAGAGACAGCTATGTCATTCAAGCGTTATTATAATGCCGGAAAAGCGTGGTTTGAAAATGTGGATATCAAAAAAGAAATGCTTGACATATTGTCGTACTTATGATACAATTATATTGAGTAGGAGTGTTTAAATTTTGGTAGACTGCTGAGGGAAAGCGGTAATACGCTGGCAGTCCCATACCGGCTTGCAATCCCGCATTTCGATTTTTAGACGCTCCTATTTCTTTAAATGTGGGATTGACGAAATAAGGGAAGGAGAAAGACGCATGAATGAGAAGCTTTTGAGGATGTTAAGACGGATAGCTGGTACAGAACTGGAAGAAGGCGAAGTCTATGACGAAACTTTTATCGGTTCGGCAATTAATGAAGCGGCGGCGTATTACAGTGAAGTGGAACGTGACCGCGACAGAATCCGTGCACAGTACATCAATGATTTTACAAAACCCAGTGTTGCTGAGGAAGAAGTCATTGCAGATATTGTGCAGAATGAAGAAAAGAAAGAAGTCCCGAAAATTAAAATCGAGGACTATTTAAACCTGTAAAGGAGGGTTAAGAAATGGCAGTAAAAAATGCAGTAACAAATGTTAAGACACTGTTAGCAGATTTTAGAGCAAGTCTTGACGGTACAGAATATGAGGGGCTTTTACCTGACCCAGTTAGTACTAATATTCGCGAGTTCGGCGGTACGCTTATGAACTATGAACCTGTTATGAACCGGTTCTTTGACTTTTTGGTGAATAAGGTTTCCTTCACTAAAGTGAACAAAATGTATTTTACAAATCCATTCGGTTTTGCGAAGCGTGGTATGATTCCGTACGGATATACGATTGAGGATATCTGGGTAGATATCGCAACAGCGCACGCATATGGTGAGGATACTGACCCGTGGGCGATGCTGAAAACAGAAAAACCTGACCTTAAAGTAGCGTACCACAACCGTAATCGTGAGGACTATTTTAAACAGACTATTTGGAGACGCGATTTACAGGCAGCGTTTTACTCCGAAGAAGGCGTTGCATCTTTGGTTGACCGTGTAATAAACGGAATGTACACCAGTAATGATGTTGCCGAATTTGCATACACACTTGCGCTGTTTGTGGATTATATAGACAGCGGAAAGTTTAAATTGGTTCACGCCGACGAGCCAACGGACGAAACAACAGCAAAAAGTTTTCTTACCGCTCTTAGAATTGCATCCAATACCTTACGTTTTCCTACTCGTTCTATGAACGCGGCAGGGGTTATGAATACAACGTCTCTGGAAGATCAGCGTCTTTTTATTACTCCGAAGGCCGATGCAGTTACCAGCGTACAGGCTCTTGCTTATGCGTTCCATATGGACGAGGCTCGATTCCTTGGCAGAATTACTCTGATTCCGGAGATTCCGAATCATCCCGAAATCATAGCTGTCATTGCGGACGAGGAATTCTTAAACATCTACGACAACCTGTTCGAAGCAAATGATTTTTATGACCGTGAAAAATTGTCTTGGAATTATTGGTTGCACGTATGGCAGACTTACTTCCTCTCTCCGTTTCACAATGCCGTTGCGATTACGACTGCCGCTCTTCCGACTGTTACCAGCGTAACGATTGCGGGTGCAGATACTTACACTCCGGGCGGAAGCTCTGTATACACAGCCACAGTAACCGGAACCAACAACCCCTCTCAGGCGGTTATGTGGTCTGTTCTCGGAAACACGTCCTCTAGTACACGTATGAATGATCAGGGAGTTCTGAGCGTAGGAGCCGAGGAAAAAGGAAATCTTACTATTTACGCTACGCCGTATTTGGATAACTCCGTTCATGGGGAGAAAGCTGTTACTGCGGCAGGTGGCTGAAAATAAAGGCGGTGCATGAACATGGAATTTATGACAGATGTAGAAACAAGAGCAATGCAATCAAACGTGTTCCAGCTCTTAGGGTATATTCCCGTAGCGGAAAATCGTCAACTTTATTTTGCGTCTGAGTCGGCAAGAGATAGTTATTTTGACGGTAAAGTGATAGCGGGCAATTTTACGTTTAAATACATACGTGAACACAGAGCACTACAGGTTAACTACAATGCAGAAACGTTACTTGCATCTAACTATATGCGATTCAGAAACACACAATATAACGGCATTTGGATGTACTGTTTTGTTGATGCAATTGAGTATGTTAATCCCAAAACATCTTTGATACGCTTTCACTTAGATGCTTGGCAGACGTATTTTAATAACGTAGTAATACGAGATTGCGACATTGCGCGTGAACATGCACCGCGTGGTTATGCTTATAACTATAATACAGTCGTGGAACCGGTTGATTATGGAGATTATGTTATTAATCAGGAAAGCGTTTACACGCTTGATTCATTATCCGAGGTTAACACATATTTAATAATTTCCACAGCAGACCTTTTAAATTCTGGTGGAACAGAGGACGAAGTGATTATAAAAGGAGCACCCGGTTGTGAAATAAACGGGCTACCATCTGCGGCGGGTATTTATTTCGTGGACGAAAACACATCAAGTTTGCGCGATATATTCGCAAGTTTATCTGATTATGCGTGGGTAGCTCAATCTATCATTTCTGTGTTTCCTTTTCCCGCAGACTTTGTACCTAAACAAGGGATATTTTCTAGTGCCATGGGATTTCGAATCGGTGTGTGTTACGGAAATACAAGCCCTAGAAAACGTGTGATTGATATTAACTGGCAGTCCATGTTGCCAGCGTACACGCAGAAAAAATTGTATTGTTATCCGTACAGCTTTTTTGAGATAGTAATGCCATCGGGTAACAAGGTTGTTTTAAAGCCGGAATTAATAAACGGAGCAACGTTATCAATTTCTATTACAGGAAGCCCGATACCAGATGGCACACTGTTAGCATCCGCAAACGATTATGATGGAAACATTAATAACAGCGATTTACTAAACGCTGGAACCAGTTTTTCAGGTTTTCCATCATTTCCTGTACAAAATAATCAATTTATTTTGTCGAAATCACAGGCAGTTAGTACTAACAACTTAGTGCACAGCCAGAATCGCACCGATATTGTTATAGGAGCTATCTCTGGTTTAGCAAGTGGAATTGGTCAGGCCGTTTCGAACGAGGGTGACGCAAGCGGAATTGTTAACGCTATTGCGAATACGTTTCAGAGCGCAGTTAGGGAACAGCAATCCTCTGAGAGAGACAGACAAAAAATCGATATGATGCAAAGTGCTATAGGACTAGCTGGAAATTCTTCGGGAGGTAGTGAAGCGGTATTAATGGCAGTAAATGGTTCTCTGGATGTTATCATTCGCGCGTATACTGTTAAACCTGAATTCCGTTCTAAGTTGCAAAGCTATTTTGATGCATATGGGTATAAGTCTAATCGCATCGGAATTCCGTATTTAAACAATCGACCTAGATTCAACTATGTCAGGTGTAATACCGTTAACATTTATGGTAATATACCGAATGAACATTTAGCTACCATAAGAAACATGTTTTTAAACGGTGTGACGTTTTGGCACGATTATGAAAACGTGGGAACTTATGGAAATAATGAATAGAAAGGAGGGTGAGAAATGGGGAGACGCAGTATAAGCCGTGACCCACTTGGATTATGCGGTGTTGGATATGACCAAAAAATAATGAGCGGAGTAAATCGTGATTGGACGTACTGGAATTATCTTAGATATCTTTATGTTTTAGCGATTAGCCGTTTTAAGTGGAATGGATTGCCTGACACCGTTTCCGAAAGGGTAATTGAGCAGACGCTAATTATGAAAGGAAATTGTCTGTTTTTCGAAAACCCGGTTATCGGCATGGTTGCCCTACCTTCCGCAAACACAGGTAAATTTAACATTTATAACATTCCGAGAATCCGTCATGTAAATACGGCAAATGGTTATCACACAGTTCGATACGAGGATAACAGCGTTTTAGTTTTTAACGACGCTACCTATTCTCCGTTTGTCCCAATCATCGAATATTATGCACAAAAGCTGGCAAGAGTTGAACTCGCAAAAGATGTAAACATTACCTTGCAAATGAGGCCTAAAATTATTCGTACGAATAAGGACAATGAGAATTCAATGAGACAAATGATAAATAATACGCAACTCGGTTTACCGTACATTTTTTATGATGATTCAGACGAGTTTATTTCTGAAACAGATAAACCAGAAGTGTTAGACTTAAGCACACCTATCATTACTGAGCCACTTGACAAAACAAAAATGGCGATTCTTGGAGAATATCTTTCATTGTTGGGGTATAACAACATTTCTGTTTACAAGGCTGAGCACCTTACTGTGGACGAGGGAAACGCCAACAATGAGCACATTATGGGTTTCCGGAACAACGCTTTAAGAAGCCGAGAAATTGGAGCCGAACAGGTGAATAGAATGTTTGGTACTAACATAAGTGTAGAATTTGATGCAAATGCACTTGCTAAAGTGGATGGAACGTTACAGCCTAGTGATGCATCTGATCGAGAAGGATATGGCTCAGGAGAAACAGAAGAGAAAGAGGGTGACGAATAATGGCATATTATACAACAACATTACGTGACATAATTTATCATTATTCACAGGACAAAAACCCCGAAGCTCTTGCTAAACAAAACGCTGAAGAAGGAAGATACCCTTTCTTTAAACCAGAGTATGATGTTCCTGTGGGAGAACGAATAGCAACAGCCGAAAACAGCATGATTGACAAAAATATTCAGTTCTTTTCACAACAAATGAAGGATGATTTTTTCCAGTTATTTTGTACTGATAATTTGATGCGCGAAATTGAGTACGAAAATGTTACCATGTTTTTACTACGTTTTAATGGTAATATAAGACGTGTGATATGGCGATACAATAAATTGTACGAAATTATGCAAAAAGATTTCGACTTGCTCAATTCATTCTCCGACGAGACTAGCCGCACAGTTAATGAAGGAGAAAATTCAGAAAACTCTGGAAACATGCATACTAGCGCAACAAACACCAACAAGAATGTGTATGAGGACACCCCGGAAAGCGCTTTAGGCAATGAGGACTACGCTACTAACATAACAACAGACAATGGTAGCGGAAGTAGTGATTCAAATTCCTCTGATAAGGGAGAACGTAAACGAGACTTAACAGAAACGGTTACCCATAAAGGCTTTACTATTCCGCAAGGAGAAGTACTCAAGCGAAACCGAGACACATTACCGGATGTGATTGGGGAAATGGTTAGAGAAGTAAGTCGTGGACTGTTTCTCAAAATTTTTACATTTTAGAAGGGAGGTAATAATATGGATAAAGAAAAACCTAAAAAGGTATGCAATCCTCCATCGTGGCTTTCATTACCATCTGCGTGGGACTGGTCAATATCCTTTGAGGAAAATCTCGGAAAAATCCTGTACAACGTAAATGTGATTGTGCAGTATCTGGAAGATTTACAAACGAATTATGAGGAATACACAGACAAAGCAATTGATGCTTTACGTGTGGAACTCACCGCAGTGATTGACCAGTTAAGAGATTATCACGACAGAACGCTTGCAGAATTACGTACATATGTAGACCAGCAAGACACGTTTTACTGGAATGAGCATCTAAAAGATGTTACGCGAATCGAGGGAATGATAACTGATTTACGTAAGTACGTTGATGCTAACTTTAAAGATATTCGTGATAAACACGCAAGCGATGTTGTAAAAATCTATGCGGATATGGACATTATGAAACAGAACTTAACTGCTTATGTAGATTCCAGCATAGAACGTACAAGAACTTGGGTTCAGGAAGAGTTAGACAAACTGCGTCTGGAAATTGACGAGATTAATGAGGACGGTTTCAGAATTGATAATCCGACAACAGGTTTACGTGACCACGTAGGAAACACAGTTACAGATGTATGGAACGCTTTAAGAGTTCACGCTATTACAGCGGCACAATTTGACGAATGGTTTGAAGCGTTTGGAAATGTTGGAACTGACTTCCAGAAATTGTACATGACAGCAATCAACTTTGATGTACAGGCGTACCGTATCATGTACAAAAAATATAAGCATCGGATTTACAATCCCATGACAGGTGAATGGGGAAGAATACAAACGGCTGTAGAAGATGTTGCAAGTATGAATAACCAGATGTGTCTTACTGCTGGAGAACGGGATAACATTTTACAATTTAATGACGCTGATTACAAAAAATACAACGTGACTGCGTATTTTTGGGACAGGAGTTCTATTCAGATTTTTGATACAAATAACATTCAAACAATAAGCCGTTCTGAAAATGGGTTCAAACGTAAGTTAAAAATTGCTGGAAATTATGACGCGCCTGAAATAACAGAAGGAACTGTTCCATATGCCATCAAGGCTATCCTTCCTGTTACAGCAAAACGAGAAAATTTAATAAATACGTTTGTTGCCCCAAATTTAAGCAACAGCGGAACGTATCAGACAGAATCCAGAAACTTTGTGGAAAGTGTAGAACACAATTTATTGGAAGTTGACTTTAACGTAAATGTGTTAAACGTTACAGCGGAAAACGATTTACATATCATCGAAGCTCCTGTAATTATGTACATCGAAAATGTTGCTCTTAAAGGAGGAATAAGTTAATGTTTACAAGACAAACTCCGTACTACAAGCTCGGAATTTATAACAAGATGGATGCGCCATATCCCAATGAAGATTGGACTGCAAATTTTTTAGAAATCGATACAGATATGAACAGCAATGGAACACTTGCTAATCGAATTTTGCAGAGGGCGAATGAAATTATTGCCAGAGTTGCTCAGATGATTTCCATTAATGTTAACATGCGCGAACAGTTAACATTGGCCGAAGCAAAATTTCATGAACAGGATGGAAATGCAACAACCGCTGTTACAGTTGCGACAAATGCGGCTACACTTGCCAGCACTGCTTTGACAAATGCGAACAATGCGACTGACAGTGTAAGTAAATCGGTTGCTCTGGTTACACAAGCACAGCAAGCAAACAACAACGTTGCAATCTCTATTTCGGGCTTAGACCAGAGAATAGCCGCTCTGGAAAAATGAATAGAAAATGTTTCACGTGAAGCATCTATAAGGAGGATTACAAAATGAGTAGCACAAACAAAACACCTAACTATGGCCTTCCGCAGTACATCGATACCGATAAACCAACATTCCTTGGAGATTTTAATGACGCAATGGGAATTATCGACAAGGGCATGAACGACAACAAAAATTCTGCTGGTGAAGGTTCAAACAAAATGGACGAAGCCAATGCAAGAATCGGTGATGCAGAAGAAACGTTAACTGAGACTCAGAATCAGGTGGACAGTATTAGTGGGCTTGCTGACACCATCGAGGAAAAAGTACAGACTGCTTTGACGCAGGCAAATGATGCGGCTACAAAATCTGGTCAGGCAAATACAAATTCTACAGCCGCTGTAAATGCCGCAAATCAGGCTAGCACGGATGCAAACGCGGCTTTACAGCAGGCTCAGGGAAATGTTAGTCAGATTAACGGGCTGGACGCTAGAGTTTCAGCACTTGAATCAAGTATTGTAAAAGCGGGAGATTATTTATTAGCAGTATTCACATCTGCTAATGGAACTGGAAATCCCGGTGCGACAATTGGAAATTATACTTTCCCTGAAACAATAACAGTAGACGAGGAAGAATATACTTTTATTACTTCCGGGGGGTATTCCTCTGCGGCTTTTGGAAATGCAAACTGTATTGTAAATATTACAAATACAGGTTTTACATCCACGGCAAATAACGCCACATTTATGCTTGCATGCGTAATTGGGTTTTATGCAAAAACTTCCAAAAAAACTAATTATGTTGTAGATTCTATGACTGTTTCTTCTACTATAAAACCTATTCCAAAAAAAGATGGCTATAAATTGTTATTTTTTGCAGGTACCGGAAGTGTTTCGGGAAATGGCTCAAGATTTATTTCTGGAAATACTGGGCTGTATAATATTAGTGGAAGTTTTGCCAATGCACAGCTAGTTTATGGTAAATGATAACTAGTAACGCGTACTTACAGTTACCGGACATGACAGAAAACGCTACAGAACTATGGCCTTTATTTAAAGCTATGGGTTGGACAGAATATGCAATTGCTGGAATGTTCGGTAACTTGCAAACAGAAAGTACTTTTAATCCGGGTATCTGGGAAGGATTAAATGCGGGAAACACCAGTGGAGGTTATGGTCTGGTTCAGTGGACACCTGCTACAAAGTACTTTAATTGGTGTAGAGATAATGGATGGACAGACTATAGCAATTATGAGCACCAACTTGCACGTATACAATGGGAACTCGAAAATCATGAACAGTATTATCCTACAAGTAAATATCCATTAACGTTCGCCGAGTTTATAAAATATACGCCTGATACGAGCATCGGAATGACAGACGAACAGTGCGTTAAATATCTGGCAGACGCATGGTTAAAAAACTATGAACGGCCTAGCAATCAGAATCAGCCGAAACGCGGAAGTCAAGCGTGGTACTGGTATCAAGTACTTGCTCAAGGTGAACCTGAACCTCCGCCTGACCCTCCAACACCTCCACCTGACCCGCCACCTGAACCTGAGCCAGATAATGAATATCTATATTTATGGGAATGGAATGGAAATTTTTATCTTAAAATGACACAGAATCCTTTGTATTTTTTACCGTGGAAAGTTAGACGTATCAGCACAGACATAGTAAAATATAGAGATACCTTGTTTTATTTCATTGGAAACGGATATTATAAACCGAAAGGATAGTAAACATGAAAAATATGGAGATAGCATTACACAGCGGACTTACACTCTTACTTACATGGATAACAGCAGAAACACAAGCTATGTTTCCAGTCATGGTTATACTTTTGTGTTGCATGATTGTTGACTTTATCAGCGGATGCGCAAACAATGCGGAAAAAGAAGGATTAAGTTCTAAGGCAGGAGTTAAGGGGATTATTAAAAAGGTTGGATATTTATGTGTGATAATTGTTGCGATGTTTTTTGATTATATTATCATGTACGCTCTGTCAATTATGGGGCTAAAGTATGAAATAACTATGTTCTTTGGTTTACTGGTGACTGTATGGTTTATCTTAAATGAGTTGCTCAGTATTCTGGAAAACGTTGCTGGTTTGGGTGTGCCAATTCCTGACTTTTTAACACGTTATGTTAAGGACGTAAGAGGAAAGATTAATAAAAAAGGGGAGGAAAACTTACATGATTAAAGGTGTGGATTTAAGTGCTAATCAGACGGATATTGACTGGGGCAAGGCGCATAAGAGTATTGAGTATACGATTCTAAGAAGTACTACAAAAAATAACAAACCGGATAAGCAATTTTACGCACATGCGGATTCATGCAAATTGTATGGTATTCCATATGATGCATATAAGTATATGTACGCAACTAATCAGGAAGAAGCGCATGAAGAAATAATAAACACATTAATTACTGTTACGGACGCAGTAAAATCAAGTGTTTCTGTTATTTACTTAGATGTTGAGGACGATAGTTTACGTAAATTAGGTTCAGAAAAATTGACTAATTTAATTTGTTATGAAGCTAATTTAATTAAAGAGCACGGATTTAAATTTGGACTTTACACAGGACTTTCGTTCTGGAATGAACATAATTTCAATCATGAAGAAGTGCTAAAATTACAGCCTATCATTTGGACGGCGAGATATCCTCACGATAATAAGATAAATTCTTATCCTATTGAAGAAGATATTCCTGTTGGAAGTTTGAACCCAAATTTGCCTAATCAAATAGGTTGGCAATATACTAGCAAGGGATTCGTGGACGGAATCAAACAGAGAGTTGACCTTAACGTGTTCGATGATAGCATTTTAAGTCTGCATACAAAAGAATTGAACGAACTGTTTCTGAATGATGTGTTTAATGGAGAGAGTATCAGTAGGGCTTTAGAAAGTATAGGGTTTGATGGAAGTTATGAGTACAGGAAAAAGATTGCGGCTGTGAATGGAATTATTGATTACAAGGGGACGGCTGAACAGAATGTACTTATGTTGGACTTACTTAAAGCTGGAATTTTGATTAAACCTTAATAAAGAACGGCGGAGCCGTTTTGACTCCGCCGCCTTGTTGCTAATAGCGTGATTTCTTGTGGATGTTAACTTTGAGGTTTGTTATCGATTGCGCGATTGAGAACAGACCTACTGCGATTAGTATGTTCGTATCTCCGGAGTAAATGAAGAGTGCTAGGGAGAGTACTATTAGAACATAGTTAAATACTATCATGTGTGCTCACCTCCTTTGTGCTGGATTGAAGGTTTAGCCATCCCACCTACAAGGAATTAAATTATTGACAATTAGAATAAAGAAAATCAAGAGTCTCTGTATTAAGCTTTAAAAACTGTGAAGAAGTTATCGCTCCTAACTTAAAAGCCATTTCAGCTTTTCCAAACACTTGATGTAATAATGTTTGTGCTTTCATATTCTGTGCGTATTCTGCTTCGATTAAAAGTGCTTCGAATATTGAATATTCTTTGTTCATTATAATACCTCCAATTCTTCACCATCAAATAAACATTTAATTGTTACTTCATTACCACGAAAATGCTTAACTTCGATATCACCAAACTTCTTAACAGCATATGAAATATCTGAATTGAATATAACACAACCATTCATATCTGAAATCATAACACAAGTGTCTGCATCCCAATCTAAGTTCAATACATATAAGTTTCTTAATGTCATATCATTTCCCTCTCTTTCTGATTCACTATATCTTTGTTACTATAGTAATTATAT
>OHCK01000472.1_pt1 | contig 16933 bp, 10 predicted proteins | sample 1577611 | NCBI WGS metagenome assembly OHCK01 (sample SAMEA3879586, study PRJEB24766) | human gut metagenome | biome: human-associated habitat; feature: feces | place: USA | collected 1985/1987 | reverse complement strand
CCTGCTCCTGCTGACCGGCCCGGCGTCACAAACCGCGCGGGAAGACGCTACGGTCCTCTCCCATAATATCATGATGGCCCTGACCGCGCTGGGGCTGGGGAGCTGCTACATGGGCGGCCTGGTCCTGGGATGCAGGGTTTTCAAGTACAAGCCGCTTCTCCGCGCCCTGGATTTGCCGAAAGGCCACGCGGTCCATCAGGCCCTTGTGCTGGGGACGCCCACCGTACAGCTCAAACGCATGCCGGAACGGAAGCGCCGTAAAATCAGGTTCCGGTAAGCTTCCCCGTCAACGGTCCGCTTCCTGCTCCTCATAGCGGGAAAGGAGGAAATCCAGGTCTTCCAGCAGGGTCTGGCAGGAACGGTCCCACCGCTTCCTGCCCTGGAGCGCCATCACGCATTCCTTTCTCCCGGTAAAACAGTATTTGGTAATGCCGTGCACCTGCAATTCTTCCACCTGCTTTTTCAGCTCACAGGCAAAAAACAGCCAGAACGGCACGCTGCGGGCAATCTCCGCCACGCTGACCGTCATGGGGGGCGTTTCCTCCTTCAGCTCCCTTGCCAGGTGCGCCAGGCCTACCTCCGTAAGCATGCGGCGCAGGCGTTCATACAGCTCGGACACCTGCATGACGGACAGGTCGCACTCATGCTCCAGATAATAGCGCACAGAGGCCAGCAGGTCATCCTTGAACGGCAGGGTGGTTCCGGCGCGCCGGGCGGCATGTTCCAGGGCATCCGCCAGCCACTGTTCCCCGTACTCGGTGATCAGGCAATCACCAAGCTTGAGCAGCGGTCTGTTGTTTCGGAAGCCGATCATGGAACAGGGAAAAGGGGAAAATTTAAAGGATGGGAAGCTTGCGCTGGAGAGGATCAATCAGCGTCTGGTGGCGCATCTGCGTGATCTCCTGGATGAACTCCTCCACATTGGAAAACTGGCGGTACACGGACACGTAGCGGATGTAGGCGACGGGATCGATGGCGTAAAGTTTTTCAATCACTTTCTTGCCGATCTCGCTGGAGGGAACTTCGCGCAAATGGTCGCGGTGCAATTCGGAAATAATTTCTTCCACGGCGCGGTCCAAGCGGTCCATGCTCACGGGCCTCTTTTCACAGGCCTTCACCAAGCCGCGCAAAATCTTCTCGCGGTTCAGGGCCTCCCGCAGGTTGTCTCTTTTTACAACGCGCAGCTCCGTACGTTCAATCTGCTCATAGGTCGTGTAACGGTAATCGCACCTCAGGCACACGCGGCGGCGGCGGATGGTCGTCCCGTCCTTGGACATACGGGAGTCAATGACCTTATCCTCCAAATGACCGCACTGAACGCATCTCATGGCACGACCATACTACTACATAACGCATCCATAAAGGAAAAAGTACGCCAAATATAGTACAGAGGCCTTAATGGCCAGCATCTCCCAACCAAGACTTCCTGTGAATAAGCCGGGGACAAAAATACTCCCGTCCGCGTTTCCGCACGGGTTGACGGAAATGCCGGAATTGTGAATAAGAGGCAGGCAGGCTTCCATGTACTCCGGGTGTGAAGACACATTTTTTATGCTCTCCTCCCACCGGAATAAAAACTGGAAAAGCCCTGAACGGATTCCGGTCCGCGCCAGGGTCGTTCATGGCCGTCCGTTACGGGTTCACCGTTCCGCCTTGATTGACGATACTGCCCGCAGCCAGCCTAGCGCCATTCAGATTCAACACAGCGCCGTCTTTGACGAGGACTCTGCCCAGATTCAGGGCCTGCCCCTCCATTCCTTCCAGGGACATTTCCACCTTTCCGGACAAGATCCAGGAACATTTCAAGGAAGCGGGCAGCACCCGTTCCAACACGACGCGGGCCATTCCCTCCGCTCCCCCTCCGCCTTCCGCACGAACCACCTGCACTTCCGCCTGTCCGGACAAGCGGACGGGGTGGGCTTTGTCCTGGACCGGCGAGGGCTTGAGTTCCACGGTGGAGCCTCCCGGAATATTCCAGGCCTGACGACCCGCAAGCTGTACATTTGTCTCCAACTGCAAATTTTTCCCCTCCGCCAGACGGATGCCTCCCGGCCCAAGCGCCAAACGGTCGCCGGAGCCCCCTCCTTTGCTCTGAATAATCACGGTATTAACGGCGGGGTCCTCCACACGGATGCCGAACAGCTTCACCACGCCCGATACAATGCTGGGTTTTACGGAAGAAGCCAAGTTCCACACGCCTACGTTTTTCCCCGGCATTTTCCGATTCATCCAGGCATCCGGAGAACCGAGAGGAGCCTCATAACGGCCGCTGCGGACGGAGCCGGCATCCTTCCCGGCCAGACGGGCGGCTTCATAGGTAATGCACCCCCATCTGGTCGCCGGCAGTCAGCTTGGGAAGGTCCCTGGTAGGGGCATAGCCCAGGGACGGACGGGAGGCGGCCAGCTCCTTCATCACCTGGTGGGTCGTTTTTCCCTGAACTTCGGTATCGCGCCCTTCCAGGCCGCCGGTAACATTGCCCGTCTCCGGATCGCTTTCATTCTTTCCGGCCCAGTTGGCATTCTCGCCAATGACGGCTCTCTGTGCGGCCAGGGCGGACGTATCCCCGTACGGTTTCAAGTCCGCCGCCAGATTGCCCAGAAGCTCCAGAAAACGGGAAGCGCTCTCCGGCACGGAAGCGCCGATATTGCTTTCCCCCTGCAAATACAGCAGCCCGGCAAACTCCACTTTGGAGTGCTTGGACTTGTCTACCGCGGCACAGGCGTTTTTGACGGCCTGCACCAGCGCCTTGTAAGCCTGGCCGTTCTTTTGCCAGTGGGAATTGTCGCCGCCGTCCCTGGAAGCCTTCACGACCGCCACGTCCGCATCCCTGAACCATCCGTTCTTCTCCAGCGCAAAGGCAAACCCGTACTCCGGCCCCATGCACAAACTGCCGTTATACCGCGGCATGGCGGGCCGTACCTGCTCCCAGGACGTGGAGGCCCCGGGAAACACCCCTTCCCTCTGGCCGAAGTTCTCATGCCAGTAGAGCGTATTCTTCGGCTCATACTTCTTCAACAACTCCGGAGAAGCGGGACTGCCCTTCACGGCTCCCAGGGAATTGGATTGGCCCGTCAGCAAAAAAATCTTCAATTCTTTTGCGGAGCATACCGAAACAAGGCACAGGAACAGGAAGGACAGCAGATAGGTCATTTGAGTTACAATTGCAGGAACACAACTATAACTGCCGGAATTTTCCTTTTCAATCGTCAACTGCCGGATATGGGAGCCGTAAGGAGGAGGAAAAGGAAAAGACCAGTTCTTCTTCTATGCTCCCGATGGACAGCATAGCCGCTTTATTGATTTTTTACCGAAGAGCTTGGAGGAAGCAAAGGCGCGACGGCTCGGACAGGCGGCATGTACCAAATATTCCTTTTAGCAAAGTATAGGAAGAGAAGGAGATTCAAGATCGCGCCATCAAGAAAACGAACAAGCCCCGCCAGTTGAGGAACTGGCGGGGCCTGATGAAAAAAAATCCCGGCGGCGACCTACTCTTGCGGGACCTATCGTCCGACTACCATTGGCGCGGCAGCGTTTCACTTCCGGGTTCGGAACGGGACCGGGTGGGACCACTGCGCTCTGGCCACCGGGCTTCAGGGGGAAGAGTTTTTCATTTTCTTCATCCTGCCTGCCCGGGAGCCCTTGGGGGGGCTTTGAGGGGGATTTTTTAAGGGTTGTTGTGTGTGTGGCTAAGAAGATTTCCTCTCGTTACGAGGGGAAGGAATCAGCGTAAACTGACATCTGCGTGGCTGGTGGTGTTACTTTTAAACATACATCCAATGAACAAGACAACAGCAAGTTGTTATTCACGAACGGGAGTGATGTAATATGATGAAGTCTATTGGTGATTAGTATCGCTTGGCTCAATACATTGCTGCACTTACACCTGCGACCTATCAACGTGGTGGTCTTCCACGAACCTATAGGGAAAACTCATCTTGGGATGGGCTTGGCGCTTAGATGCTTTCAGCGCTTATCCCGTCCGCACTTAGCTACTCGGCCATGCACTTGACAGTACAACCGATGCACCAGTGGTGCGTCAGACCCGGTCCTCTCGTACTAAGGTCTGAACCCCTCAATTTTCCAACGCCCACAGAGGATAGAGGACCGAACTGTCTCGCGACGTTCTGAACCCAGCTCGCGTGCCGCTTTAACCGGCGAACAGCCGGACCCTTGGGACCTTCTCCAGCCCCAGGATGCGACGAGCCGACATCGAGGTGCCAAACCACGCCGTCGATATGAACTCTTGGGCGTGATCAGCCTGTTATCCCTAAGGTACCTTTTATCCGTTGAGCGACGGCAATTCCACTTTCTACCGCCGGATCACTTGGGCCTGCTTTCGCATCTGCTCGACTTGTTGGTCTCACAGTTAGGCGGGCTTATGCCCATGCACTCGACACCCGGTTGCCAACCGGGCTGAGCCCACCTTCGCGCTCCTCCGTTACTCTTTGGGAGGATACCGCCCCAGTAAAACTGACCGGCTGACACGGTCCTCTGGCCGGATTCACGGCTCAGGGTTAGATCCTCCAGTTTCAAAGGGTGGTGTCTCATTGATGACTCCGACGCCCCCTAAAGGGCGTCTTCAGCGTCTCCCACTTACTCTGAGCATTAAAACCGAAGAAACAATGACAGCTTACAGTTAAGGTCTATAGGGTCTTTCCGTCCTTCTGCGGGTAGGCGGCATCTTCACCGCCACTACAATTTCACTGAGCGCCTGGTTGAGACAGTGCCCAACTCGTTTCACGATTCGTGCAGGTCGGAACTTACCCGACAAGGAATTTCGCTACCTTAGGACCGTTATAGTTACGGCCGACATTCACCGGGACTTGGGTTCAGAGCTTCGCCTTGCGGCTAACCCCTTGCCTTAATCTTTCGGCATTGGTCACGTGTCACACCCTATACTTCGACTTGCGTCTTTGCAGAGTGCTGTGTTTTTGATAAACAGTCGGTTGGGCCATTTCTCTGCGGCCTGCATCGCTGCAGGCACCCCTTCTTCCGAAGTTACGGGGCTAATTTGCCGAGTTCCTTAACCAGGTTTCACTCTTACGCCTTGGTATATTCTACCCACCCACCTGTGTCGGTTTGCGGTACGGGTCGCTTAGCATACGCTGGGGCTTTTCTTGGCACTCGATCCAATGATGCGCTGAGTCCGTGGACTCAACTCGGAATTCAATAACCTAGTCATCTTTTCTCATGCGTCCCCCCAGTTTAAGGGTCGCGAGCTCAGGATTATTAACCTGATATCCATCGCCTACGCCTCTCGGCCTCGGCTTAGGTCCCGGCTAACCCAGGGACGAAACACGTTGCCCTGGAAACCTCGGGTTTACGGCGGCCGGGGATTTCACCCGGCTTTACGTTACTCATGTCTGCATACTCACTTGCATGTGCTCCAGGGTCAGTCGCCATCACCCTTCAACGCGCATGCAACGCTCTTCTACCACTCTACCGTAAGGTAAAGTCCAGAGCTTCGGTATAACGCTTGATCGCCAATCATTTTCGGCGCAGGATCACTCGATGAGTAAGCTATTACGCATTTTTTAAATGGTGGCTGCTTCTAAGCCAACATCCTCACTGTCTGTGTAATCCCACATCCTTTCCACTGAGCGTTATTTAGGCACCTTAGCTGCTGGTCTGGGTTGTTTCCCTCTCGACAATGAAGCTTATCCCCCACTGTCTCACTGCCACGTTCCATTGCACGGTATTCGGAGTTTGATAAGGTTTGGTAAGCGGGTGTGCCCCCTAGCCTTGTCAGTGCTCTACCCCCGCGCATCAGCACGTGACGCTGCACCTAAATGCATTTCGAAGAGAACCAGCTATCACGGGGTTTGATTAGCCTTTCACTCCTACCCTCAGCTCATCAGAGAACTTTTCAACGTTCACCTGTTCGGTCCTCCACATGGTTTTACCCATGCTTCAACCTGGCCAAGGGTAGGTCACCTCCGCTTCGGGTCCAGTACCTGCGACTTAATTCGCCCTATTCGGACTTGCTTTCGCTGCGACTCCGGGCCGGAAGCCCTTAGTCTTGCCACAAACACTGACTCGCAGACTCATTAAACAAAAGGCACGCCATCGCAGATTGCTCTGCTCTGACACTTTGTAGACATACGGTTTCAGGTTCTATTTCACTCCGCTCACAGCGGTTCTTTTCACCTTTCCCTCGCGGTACTTGTTCACTATCGGTCGCCAACTAGTATTTAGCCTTGCGCGGTGGTCCGCGCTGATTCATACATCGTTCCACGTGTGATGTATTACTCAGGATTCCACTAATTCCCACGCTGGATTTCGTCTACAGGGCTTTCACCTTCTACGGCCAGCCTTTCCAGGCTGTTCTACTATCCAGTATGGTCGAATATCTCGTGGTCCTACAACCCCGAAGGAGTACCTTCGGTTTGGGCTCCATCCGCTTTCGCTCGCCACTACTTACGGAATCGATTTCTCTTTCTTTTCCTCCGCTTACTGAGATGTTTCACTTCAGCGGGTTTCGCGTTTCATACCCTATGTATTCAGGTATGAACGATCGAGTATTGCCTCGATCAGGTTACCCCATTCGGATACCCCCGGATCATCGCTTGCTTGCAGCTTCCCGAGGATTTTCGCAGCTTGCCGCGTCCTTCTTCGCCTGTTGGCACCAAGGCATTCACCGTACGCCCTTACTTACTTCATCATATTGCAAAAGTTTTTTACCACTTCCACAATACCACAAAGCCCTTTCGTGACTTACTGTATTGTCTTATTTCTTGGTATGCATGTTTTAAATTGTGTATTGTAGTTGTTTTTCAACTACCCACTTTGTTGGAAAGCAATTGCTTCTCAGCAATTGTTTTCTTTGCCACGCAGATGTCAATTTTCGCTTTCCCTCAATAATCGATTTTTTTGGTGGGCCTGACAGGACTTGAACCTGTGACCCCGCGCTTATCAAGCGCGTGCTCTAACCAACTGAGCTACAGGCCCGGCTTTGGGTCTCTGAGAGACAGTTACCAAATACTAAAGTTTAGTTACTAAAGTTTTCCGGCTCCCGCCTTCTTACCGAAACTGGTGGAGGCACGGGGACTCGAACCCCGGACATCCAGCTTGCAAAGCTGGCGCTCTACCAACTGAGCTATACCCCCAGTTGCGGTTCTTTTTGAAAAAAGGTCGTCACGCACGTCGTGCCTAGTTTCGCTCCAAGCGAACTGGCTGTTTACACATCTTTGGTTCGTTGCGGGCCCTCGCGGGTTCCGCTCTCTCTTCCCTCGGGAAGAGATCCGACCTGTGCATTTTTCATGCACTTTCTCCATAGAAAGGAGGTGATCCAGCCGCAGGTTCCCCTACGGCTACCTTGTTACGACTTCATCCCAGTTACCAGTCTCACCTTAGGACCCTGCCTCCTTGCGGTTGGCTTCAGATACTTCGGGTGCGACCGGCTTCCATGATGTGACGGGCGGTGTGTACAAGACCCGGGAACGTATTCACGGCGCCGTAGCTGATGCGCCATTACTAGCGATTCCGGCTTCGTGTAGGCGGGTTGCAGCCTACAGTCCGAACTGGGCCCAGTTTTTAGGATTTCCTCCGCCTCGCGGCTTCGGCCCCCTCTGTACTGGGCATTGTAGTACGTGTGCAGCCCTGGGCATAAGGGCCATACTGACCTGACGTCGTCCCCACCTTCCTCCCAGTTGATCTGGGCAGTCTCGCCAGAGTCCCCACCTTTACGTGCTGGTAACTGGCAACAGGGGTTGCGCTCGTTGCTGGACTTAACCAAACATCTCACGACACGAGCTGACGACGGCCATGCAGCACCTGTGTAACGCCTCCGAAGAGTCGCATGCTTTCACATGTTGTTCATTACATGTCAAGCCCAGGTAAGGTTCTTCGCGTTGCATCGAATTAAGCCACATACTCCACCGCTTGTGCGGGTCCCCGTCAATTTCTTTGAGTTTTAATCTTGCGACCGTACTCCCCAGGCGGCACGCTTAACGCGTTAGCTCCGGCACGCAGGGGGTCGATTCCCCGCACACCAAGCGTGCACCGTTTACTGCCAGGACTACAGGGGTATCTAATCCCTTTCGCTCCCCTGGCCTTCGTGCCTCAGCGTCAGTTAATGTCCAGGAACCCGCCTTCGCCACGAGTGTTCCTCTCGATATCTACGCATTTCACTGCTACACCGAGAATTCCGGTTCCCCCTCCATTACTCTAGTCTCGCAGTATCATGTGCAGTCCGGGGGTTGAGCCCCCGCCTTTCACACACGACTTACGAAACCGCCTACGCACGCTTTACGCCCAGTGATTCCGAACAACGCTTGAGACCTCTGTATTACCGCGGCTGCTGGCACAGAGTTAGCCGTCTCTTCCTCTTGTGGTACTATCTTTTTAATTTGCTCCCACATGACAGGGGTTTACAATCCGAAGACCTTCATTCCCCCACGCGGCGTCGCACCATCAGGGTTTCCCCCATTGTGAATGATTCTCGACTGCTGCCACCCGTAGGTGTCTGGACCGTGTCTCAGTTCCAGTGTGGCCGGACATCCTCTCAGACCGGCTACCCGTCATCGCCTTGGTGAGCCGTTACCTCACCAACTAACTAATAGGACGCGAGCCCATCCCCAAGCGCATTGCTGCTTTAATCTTGCGATTTTATGCGGTATTAATCCCAGTTTCCCGGGGCTATCCCACTCTTGGGGGCAGGTTACTCACGTGTTACTCACCCGTGCGCCACTAGAGAATTATTAGCAAGCTAGCAATTCTCTCGTTCGACTTGCATGTCTTATCCACGCCGCCAGCGTTCGTTCTGAGCCAGAATCAAACTCTCCATCAAATATAATTTTTGAAATTGCTGGACCAAATGGAATCTTTCGATTTCATCTGCGCCATGCTTCAGTCAGCTCTTCCCTCAAGTTGTGTCTCTTGAAGTCCTCTTCGCTCTGCCAAGCACGGCGCGCGTCACGACCTTTTTTCTTTCCCCTTGCTTCTACCAATCCGCCCCTCTCGGAGCTAGGTCGCTCCTTTGGGTTTTTTCTCCCTCACACGTCTCTCGACGCATTCGGGAAAACCCTCGGCGGGTTCGGTAGTCATTCCCTTGAAATCTTCTTATCGGCCCCTTTAATGAGGCTCTTCCGGGTGGCCGGCCCCGGCTTCATTCAGGCCCTCTTTCGAGTCCCTCCTGCCGCCGGGCTTTTCATCCCGTCGCCGTGTTGGCGTGCCGAGAAGTCTACCATTTTCACCTCCCTTGTCAATTTTTTTCGATATGTTTTTGCGGAGATTTTTTTAGAATTCTAAATATTACTGATTCTTAACGTATTACATTTTTCTCTTTTCCCGCAAAAAAGGCCCCTTTCATCACGAAAGGGGCCTAAACGTTTCAGAATTCTTAAGCTTCCGCCTGTTTTTTCTTCATGGCTACATACTGGTGCATGAGGGGTAATTCCCGGAGTGCATTCACAGCGTCTTTTTTCGCCTGGGCGTAGTCTTTTTTCTCCATGGCCATTTCCATCATGACTTGATAGCAAGCCGCATTATAACCACCGTCATCCCGCGTATTGAAGTCTTTCATGATCTGGAGGGCATGCCGGGCCGCTTGATAGTTGTATCCACGCATTTCATCCGACCCATTCAGGATTTTCAGGAGGTAAGAAGCCAGGGAGTCTTCCTTCGGAAAACGCTTCAGCACTTGGTCTATGATGTCCGCCACCTTTTGGTAGTCCTTCTCCTTCCAGGCTTTCCCCGCCTGAACTTCCGCCACTGTAGAGGCAAACCATCCGTCATCGGCAAATCGCTCGGCGTTTTCCTCAATCAGTTTTTTGTATTCATCAAATTTCTTTTCCTTGCGCAGTTCAAAAGATTTTTTGATGACAGCCTGCAGGGCCTGCTGATGAGCTTTGCGCTTCGCATCCTCCTCAGCAAACCGGTTCTTGTCAAAAGAGTCCCAGAGGGCCGTTTCCGCCACCCACGCGGGCATCCTTTTAATTTCCCCTGCCCACAGCAATGTTCCGTCACGAACGACGGCGGCGGCAGGGAACGAATTAAGCTTCAGGGAATCAAAAAGTTCCATCACGGAATGGTCCGACGGAATACCGACAGGGTAGGCAGTCCATCCTTCCGGACCAGACAGATATTCCTGCATCTGTTTTTGATCCATCGGAATGACACCCAATACCACAGCCTTCACCTTGGGATTGTCCAGAAGACCATATTTTTTCAGGACTACATCAAGCGTTTTCCCCGGAGCTCCATCACTCCACATGCCATTGTTCCTCGCAGCTCCTCTCCAGAAGCTGATAAATACGGTTTTGTCAGAAGGCAAGCCCGTCAGCCCGGGATGATTGAACCAATTCAGCTTGCTGAAAAGGGGCGTGTATTCCTTGTCTTCCTGCACAGGCCCCATTTCCTGCATTTTCCGAGGAGGCTCCGGCTTAATTTCCTCAGCTACCTGGTCCACAAGGGATTGGAACGTCTCCGAATTGCCCGAAAGCTGCTGCAGCTTCGTCCACGCCTTGCTGATGGAGGTCAGGGAAAGCGCCTTTTCCATATCCCGAAGCGCTTCCTTCATGTTGCCCTGCCGCTCCCGGAGTTCACCCATCAGACGCCAGGGAAGGGAAGCTTCCTTGTTGCCTTTCCTTGAGATTTCAATGCAACGGTTCAGACACCGCTCCACCAGAGCGGCATCCATCTTGCCGGCAGGAACTGATTTTCCTTCCATCAAGGTTCCAGCCACATTGATCTGCACGCGGTAGTTGTCCGGATATTCCTTGCACAAGCTGTCAAGTACCGACTGAGCTTCCTGGAATTCTCCTTTTTCCGCTAGTACGATGAACGGGATCATCTTCAGTTGAATCATCTGATCCTGTTGAAATTCCCTTGAATCCTGGATTTGCTTTAAAAACGCCATGGCTCCCTGTTTTCCTTCTTTCCGGACCACCTCGCCCAGCTTTTTCGAGACTTCCCGATAACGCTTCCACTCACGGGCGCCCGCATCAGAATTTTCCGACGGAAGGGAAGCGGCGGAAAAATCAGGTTTCAACATGGCCTGCATGATTTCTTCCGAGAGTTTTACGGGATGTCCGCGCCAGATGAGTTTACCGTTCTTTACGGCAAAGGCATGCGGAATGCCGTTCACATCCATAGGAGCCAGCCATTTTTCCCTGGTTCTCTTTCCATCCACATCCACCGCCATTGTGTAAGTAAGGGGAGACGGCCGATTTTTTAAAAATTCCTTCAGAGCCTCCGGAGATTTCCGGTCCATGACATTGACTCCTATGATCTGCATGCCCGGGTTGTCTTTAAATGCCTGATGCAGTTGTTCCATATGGGGCATGGCGGCCAGGCACGGTCCGCACCAGGTGGCCCAGAATTCAAAGATGTATACCTTGTCCTTTTCCCATTCCTTGACAGGCGTTCCCTGCAGCCATACTTCCGGCAATCCCTCCAGGGAAAGGGTGGGAAGAGCATCCGCAGAAGCGGCAGTTTTATTTTCTTTTTTTTCAGGAGAGGCAGCCAGTAAAGGCATTCCCGCAGACATCATAAAAACCGCGGAACACCCCAAGGCGAATAAAGAGGAATTTAACATGATAACACGGTACTCCCGGAACGGGCTTCGTCAAGCCAATAGAAGAAGATGAACCAGAAAGGATCCCTCCCAACGGGCGCTCCTTTTCCGGAACAGCGGTAAAAATACCTTGAAGAAGGAAGAATATTAAACATGAAGTTTTTCGTCTAAAATAAGAAAACAGGCGCTTCCAGGATTCACATTTTTTTGAGTTTCATTGGATTTAGGAAAAACGATTTACCTTTTCGGATACACAAAGACAATATTATTTTCTAAAATAGAAAATATGCCAGAAATGGCTTGCCAGATTTTTCTGAATGCGAAAAATGCGCGCATGGATGAAATGAAGTCCAGCATCAGAAAGTTTCTTGCCCTTACGAAGATGACACGTGACGAGTTCGCCGATCTTTGCGGCGTTAGCAAAAGCCAGGTTGATAAATGGCTTTCTACTGTTCCTATTCCCCGTGCACGACAACGCCTCATCATCAGAATCATGAAAGAGGAGTACGCCAAACACGCACGTTTGGTGCAGACCAAGAACCCGAACAGTATTTATGTTCCCGTTACTCCTCAAAAGTATGAGAAGTTCAGAAATGAAGCGGAACGCCACGGTTTGACCGTTCCGGAATGGGCCAGTGAGGCTTTGGATGCTCTTTCCAGCATCAAGAGCAAAAGTTAAAAGCAGGGTTCACTATCCCGGAACAGTTCCAAGGAAAGAGAAAATAGCGTTTCAAACGCTGCCATCCTATTTTTTCTTTCATCACATAACCTGCATCAATTCATGTCTGACGACGATATACGCACCATGGTCAAGGAATGGCTGCAATGCCAAAAACGCAAGTCCTACCAATTGGCGGAGGAAATAGGAATCCGGCCCCAGACGTTTTACGCACAGATGAGCGTTCGCAAAATATCGGCCAATACGAAAAAAGCACTTTCCCGAATCATTCCGGAGCTGGCTGCCGATGCGGATTTAAACGCTTCTTCCTCTGAGAAAGAAAACAATCCTGAAAAGCTTAAAATCAAGGAATGGCTCCGCACACACGGTAAAACGCGCCAATGGCTGGCGGAACAATGCCGGGTTTCCGTCCGCACCGTGCACACCTGGTTTGCCTTTCGCGGCAGCATTCCCGTCACCCAGTCCCTTTTCATCGGCAAGCTGATGAGTGAGGGCGAACCCTGGAAAATTCAAATATCAAATACCATTCCCGTGATTTTTTCAGAGACGGAAATGAGCATTATCCACAAGTTTCAGGAACGCCATCCGGAGATCGACCTTCCCATGTACGGCATGCATAAAATTCTGGAGTTGTGCGTAAATGTACTCGTTCAGGATGAATATTCAAATCCGCTCCAAACTTCCGGTTTCATCAGAACCCCAGAGATTTGCACCCGGCAGTCAGAATAAAAAATATTCAGCCTCCCGGTTCCCTTTCTGTGAATACATGCGCTATTGAATGCACTAGCCCCGTGCGCGGACCATCTCCGGAACGCCTCAGTATTCCCGCCAGTCTGAACCGTTTCTTTCCATCCAGTATGGCGCCCATTCGGAGGCCCTTCCCTCCCCTTCCGGTGTGATGACGGCAGAAGGATTTTTTAACTACGGCCCCCATTCCATCAGTTCCATCGCCCAACAGGATTGATTGAAGAACAGGAGGCCCCCTTTTCCGTGCACAAGATAAGAACGGGAACTGCTATTTCTTCCGACAACGGAGCAAGACAGCCACACGGGATAATGCCGCTTTATTCAGGCCGCCCATCCGTATTTGCACCATTTCCGGCCCCGTGCCACCGTTCTTGCAGGGATGCTTCCACCGATGAAAGAAACTTTTCCCTCACATGAAAGAACCCCGTTTTTCTTAAAAAGAATACGGGGTTCCGAAAGATGGCACGTCCAACTGGATTCGAACCAGTGACCCACTGCTTAGAAGGCAGTTGCTCTATCCAACTGAGCTATGGACGCATGGTGCGGAAAAAGATTAACAGAGTTCATCTCGGCTTGGCAAGCCCGTATCTTTTAAAAGCGCGCTTTCAGCCGCCGGGTCAGCAGTTATCCGGGAAAGAGATGCCTGCCAGGGCAGTCCCGAATTCCCGCACCAGCGGTTCCTGACGGGAGAACATGCGTTCCCGTTCTTCCGGCTCCGTGTCTATGTAGCCGTGCAGGTGCAGGAGACCATGCACCATGTACCGGAAGAGCTCCCTGAAAACCGGCTCATTGAATTCCGACGCCTGCCGGATGGCGGTATCATAACTGACGATGATTTCCCCCATTCCGTCCCCATGCGGGAAGGTGATGACGTCCGTCACCGTGGGATCATTCAGAAAACGGGCGTGCACGTCCCGGATCACGTCATCGTCCACCACGCTTATTTCCACCTCGTCCAATACGGAGAGGACGGGCACAGGGCCTTCAGGCAATGCCAGCACAGCGGGGAGGCAGGCATCCAGGGCGCGGGCCAGGGCATCCGCAACGGACGGACTGAGACGCCCTTCTTCCAGATGATTATAAAGTTCAAGACGCGGTTTCATTTTTCTCCGTATCCGTCCCGTCCTTCTGCTCCACCTCTGCGGGCTTTTCCTGCTGACCGGCATCGGGCAGTTCCATGATTTCCGGAACAGCTTTGCCTTCCTTTTCCTTTTTCTCCGCTTTTTCCTCTTCCTTCATGGCAGTCACCACAGGAAGAACAGGCTTTTCAATTTTTGCCTCCGGATTGTGGGAAGGATACGCAATGCGGTTGTGGTGAATGCTTTTCAGCGTCTTGATGAAGCTGTTGCGGATTTTCTTGAGATCCCCGAAGGTAAGGCCGCAATCGTCCAAATGGCCGTCCACCACCCTCTGCTTCAGGAGTTCATCCACCCTTTTCTGCATTTCCTCACAGGAGATTTTTCCCATGGAGCGCGTGGCGCTTTCCACGATGTCCGCCAGGCTGACGATGCCCGTTTCCTTGCTCTGGGGGTTGGGGCCCTTGTAGCGGAAGTTGGATTCCACCACTTCCGGCACATCGTCCGGAGAGGCCAGCCCGCTTTCCACCCGGCTCAGAATTTCATCCCGGTATTGAAGGGCCTTCCGGTAAAAGAAGTAGGCCAGCGAGGTGCCGTGATGCTGCTCAATAACGTCCACCAGAGGACGCGGAAGGTTGTTCGCCCTGGCCAGCTCCACCCCGTCCTGAACGTGGTCGATGATGATGCGGGCGCTCATGCTGGGCGTGAGCTCATCATGGGGGTTGGGGCCGTCCATGATGTTTTCAATGAAGTAGAGGGGGTTCTGCATTTTGCCGATGTCATGGTAATAGGCCGCTACCCGGCATTCAATGGGGTTGGCGCCGATGGCTTCCGCCGCCGCTTCCGCCAGCTGGGCGACCATCAGGCAGTGGTGGAAGGTACCCGGAGCTTCCATTTGCAGCCTCTTCATCAGCGGGCGGTTCATGTCCGCCATTTCCAGCCAGGAAATGGGCGTAATGATTTTAAAGACCCCTTCTATAATAGGCAGTACGCCGCTGATCAGCACGCTGGTCAGCATGCTTACGCCAAACGCCACGGCCAGGCATACCAGTACGCCTACCAGGTTGTAGTCCCACGCCTGGAGATTGATGACGCCCATGATGCAGCACAATACCATGACGAGCAGCCCCACGAAGAAGCCCGCACGCAGCAACTGGGCACGGTTCCGCAGGTTATGGGTAAGCAGCACGGTGAGCATGCCGGAGAGGGAGCTCAAGATCCAGAATTGGACCTGCTTTTCCGGTACGTACTGCTCCGGCAGGATGAAGAATCCACCGAGCATGCAGATGGAGATGGTGGCGAACATGCCCAGCAGCGGCCCCAGCAGCACCGTTACAATCAGCGGTGCCATCATATAGGGCAGGTACAGGAGTTCGTTGCCGATGTCGGACGTAATATCAGCCGTCACATGCCGGATAAGGCCAAAGAACAGGAGCTGGACCAGAATGGCCCCCCACGTGACGACAAAGGTTTTGTTTTTCCTGCGCAGGGAACCGGCGCAGAGCCAGTACATGGGCATCAGCGCCAGCGTCACGGAGAAGAGCAGAAAGGCTTCCGACACATGGTGCCAGACGGATTTCCCCCAATGGGGACTGTAACTGCCCATCCATTGAAGAACGATGAAGACCAGCACGCACAGGCCCACGGATACCGCCAGGCTGGAGTCCAGTCGGTCACCGGGGGAGCGGGGCACGGAGGCCGCCTCTTCCGGTTTTTTTCCTTCTTTTGCCGCTGCTGCGGCATGTTTTTTCAGAAAATGAAACATGATTGATTATTTGGGGTACACTTCGGAAACCTCCGGAATAGTGCCCAGCCTGGCCATCTCCTCTTCAATGAGGGGATTGACACCCTGCTGCACCATTTCCATGGAGACTCTCAGGGCATTGCGGATAGCGACGGGGGTGGAGCTGCCATGCGCAATGATCGTCACGCCCCGGACGCCCAGCAGGGGGCTTCCCCCCACGGAGTCTGCAGAGAGGCGCGCCTTCATGGCGCGGAATGCGCCGGAAGCGCAGGCGGCTCCCATCATGCGGAGCGGGTTTGCCTGAAGTTCCTCCTTCAGCCATTTGCCGAACGCCTTGGCGGTGGCCTCGCAGGTTTTCAGCAGGACGTTCCCGGTAAAGCCGTCCGTCAGCGCCACGTCTATTTCATGTTCAAAGAGATCGTGGCCTTCCACATTGCCCACAAATTTAAAAGGGAGCGCGCCGCGCTCCTCCAGATGCTTCAACAGACAAAAAGTTCCCTTGGTAAAGTCCGTTCCCTTTTCATCCTCGGAGCCATTGCTCATGACGCCCACCTTGGGCATCGGCTTGCCGTATACGGAACGCGCCAGAATGCTGGCCATAACGGCATAGCCCACCAGATGACGGGGCTTGGCGTCCGGATTGGCTCCGGTGTCCGTCACATTGCAGACTCCGAATTCATTCGGAAGCTGGGTCACGATGCCCGCGCGCTCCACGCCGTCGAGCAGCCTGAGCTTGATGGTGGCGGCCGCTACGGCCGCGCCCGTGTTGCCCGCGCTGACCACGGCGTCCGCATCCCCGGTCTTGACCAAGTACACGGAGACGGACATGGAAGAGTTTTTCTTTTTCCTTACCGCCAGCAGCCCGGATTCATTCATTTCCACCACTTCCGCGGCGGGAACGATTTCCGCGCGGGCCGGAAAGCCCCCAGCGGTCACAGGAGCTGCGCACCACCTCTTCCCTCCCCACAAGATAGATTTTTTCAATGAGAGGGAAATCCTGCAGGGCCCGCTTCGCCCCGTCCATGTTAATATCGGGCGCATTGTCGCCGCCCATCACATCCAGTGCAATCTTCATAGTATTTGTTGAAGAAGTGTGTTAGCAGAAAAAATAGCCTGCTTCAAGCAAGTTCAGCCGCTTTGCGGAGCAAAAGCGGCTGGAGAGGTCTACATG
>OHCK01000442.1_pt1 | contig 18262 bp, 19 predicted proteins | sample 1577611 | NCBI WGS metagenome assembly OHCK01 (sample SAMEA3879586, study PRJEB24766) | human gut metagenome | biome: human-associated habitat; feature: feces | place: USA | collected 1985/1987 | reverse complement strand
GTACTCAGAGTGAACGTATTGTAGAGAAATTCGGTATTAATCACATTTCAACAGGAGATGTGCTTCGTGCAGAAATAAAGAATGGTACAGAACTGGGCAAAACTGCTAAAGGTTATATTGACCAGGGTCAGTTACTTCCTGATGAGCTGATTATCGACATCCTGGCTAGCACATTGGATAGTTTCAAGGATAGCAAAGGAGTTATTTTCGACGGTTTCCCCAGAACGATTGCTCAGGCAGAAGCGTTGAAGAAGATGTTGTCGGAACGCGGACAGGAAGTTTCTATTATGTTGGACCTTGATGTTCCCGAAGACGAACTGATGACGCGTCTGATTAAACGTGGACAGGAGTCAGGTCGTGCAGATGATAATGAAGAGACTATCAAGAAACGCCTTACTGTTTACCATTCGCAGACAGCTCCGCTGATTGACTGGTATAAAAAGGAAGGCAAATATCAGCATATTAACGGATTGGGTAATTTAGAAACAATTACGCAAGACATCTGTAAGGCTGTTGATGCAGTGAAGTAAGTTATATTTTATCGTATAGAATAAAAAGAGGCTCAACAATGGATAGAAATATCTTTTGTTGAGCCTCTTTGTTATGGGGACCCGGTTTTTTCCGATATGTTTGTGAAGCATATAGATAAGACATGCCAAGAAATGGAAAAAGAATAAATATTTGTTTCTGTTAAAAAACTTGAGGAAATCGACTGAAATCATTACTTTTGCACTCATTATCTCAAACAATAGAAGAAAATGGCTGAATCGAATTTTGTTGATTACGTGAAAATATATTGCCGTTCGGGAAAAGGCGGACGAGGCTCTACACACATGCGTCGTGAAAAATACGTACCCAATGGTGGCCCCGACGGTGGCGATGGTGGTAGAGGAGGTCATGTTATTTTGCGGGGAAACCGCAATTATTGGACATTACTTCACTTGAAATATGACCGTCATGTGTTTGCTACTCATGGCGGAAATGGTTCCAAAAATAAGAGTTTTGGTAAGGATGGTGAAGATAAAGTCATCGAAGTACCTTGTGGTACAGTGGTTTATAATGCTGAGACCGGTGAATATATTTGTGATATTACCGAAGATGGACAAGAAGTTGTCCTGCTGAAAGGCGGACGAGGAGGTCTGGGTAACTGGCATTTCCGCACTGCTACTCGTCAAGCACCGCGTTTTGCACAACCGGGAGAACCGATGCAGGAACTTACGGTTATTCTAGAATTGAAATTACTGGCAGATGTCGGTTTGGTAGGTTTTCCCAATGCCGGTAAATCGACTTTGCTTTCCACCGTGTCGGCTGCACGTCCCAAGATAGCCAATTATCCGTTTACTACGCTTGAACCCAATCTGGGTATTGTGTCTTATCGCGAAGGGAAATCTTTCGTTATGGCAGATATTCCCGGTATTATTGAGGGAGCCAGTGAAGGCAAAGGATTGGGACTCCGTTTCTTGCGACACATTGAGCGTAATTCATTATTACTTTTTATGGTGCCCGGAGATACAGACGATATCCGCAAAGAATATGATATATTGCTGAATGAACTGGCTACCTTTAATCCCGAAATGCTGGACAAACAGCGCGTGTTGGCTATCACAAAATCCGATATGCTGGATGAGGAGTTGATTAATATGCTTGAACCGACTCTTCCGAAAAATGTTCCACATATCTTCATATCTTCTGTCACTGGCATGGGCATCCAACAACTGAAGGATATGCTGTGGACAGAGCTGAATAAGGACAGCAACCGTTTAGAAGGTGTCCGTACCGAAACAATTGTCCATCGTGCCAAAGATGTAGCCAAATTGCAAGAAGAGCTAAAGGCTATGGGTGAAGACGAAGACTTTGAATTTGAATATGAGGACGATGACGATGATGATTTTGATTATGAATACGAGGAAGAAGATTGGGACGAAGAAAAGAAATGAAACGGCTGACATCAGATAATAAAATGTTGGGATATGGGCTGATGAAGGCATATCCCAACATTTCTTGTTTTTCTACTACCCGTCATGGAGGGTGCAGCGAGGGAAATTATGCTTCTTTTAATTGCACCGGATATTGTGGGGATGAGGCAGAGCATGTGCAGAAAAATCGTGAAATATTGTGTGAACTTTTGCCACAGAAACCTTTGGAATTAATTATTCCCCATCAAACGCACAGCACCAATATCGGTGTAATTGATGATGCCTGTATCAGAGCGAACAAGGAGAATCGGTTGGAAGATATTGATGCCATTATAACGGAACTTCCCGGCTATTGCCTTTGTATTTCAACGGCCGACTGCATCCCGGTGTTGCTTTATGACCCGACAAAGCAGGTCATTGCCGCTGCTCATGCCGGTTGGCGGGGTACGGTGGGAAAGATTGTGGCAAAAACTCTTGCAGTAATGAAAGAACGGTATGCTTCAGAGGAAAAGGATATAAAGGCCTGTATCGGTCCGGGCATCTCACTTGCTGCTTTTGAAGTAGGTGATGAGGTATACGAGACCTTTCGTACTGCCGGTTTTGACATGCGGCGCATTGCCCGTAAAGAAGAAAAATGGCATATTGATTTGTGGGAGGCCAACCGTTTGCAGTTGCTCGGCCACGGTGTAAAAGCGGAGAATATAGAGGTGGCGGGTATTTGTACCTATCAAAATTACCTCGATTTCTTTTCAGCCCGTCGGTTAGGAATCCGTTCAGGGCGAATCTTATCGGGAATCATGCTGCATCGCTGACGTAGCGGCGGATTGAAATTTAAAAGAAAAAATGGATTATGAAAATAGAAGTATCATCGGAAATAAGAACAGCTTGTCCGGCTTTTGCCGGGGTTGCCATCTCTGCCAAGGTGGTTAATACGGCGTACAATGAAGAATTGTGGAAGAAGATAAATGAATTTACTGTCCGTTATCGTGAAATGTATACGACGGATTCCATCAAAGATATGACGACTATTCATGCTACTCGCGAGGCTTATAAGAAATGTGGCAAGGACCCCAGCCGTTACCGTCCTTCGGGAGAAGCACTATGCCGCAGGATACTTCGCGGAATTTCACTCTATCAGATAGATACATTGGTAGACCTTATAAATCTGGTATCTATCCGTTTTGGTTATTCTATCGGAGGCTTTGATGCGGATAAGATAGTCGGCGACGCTCTTGTTTTGGGTATCGGCAAAGCCGGAGAACCGTATGAAGGCATTGGGCGCGGTGAACTGAACATAGAAGGAATGCCTGTTTATCGCGATGCGGTTGGCGGAATCGGGACACCTACCAGTGACAATGAACGTACAAAACTGGAATTGGGTACAACTCATCTGCTTACCATTATTAATGGTTATAGTGGAAAAGAGGGACTTCGGGATGCTGCCGACTATATGATTGAGTTGCTGAAAGAGTTTGCATCGGCAGAAGATATCAAACAGATTGAATTTTAACTCCTGAAACAAGCCATGAAAAGAGCCACATCTATCCTGTTATTGGTAATCCTGACGATTGCAGCTTGGGGAGGAGAACCGGCAAAGAATTTTACCGCTATGGAAATCAACCATATACGTGTAAAAACACCGGGGCTGTTCTCTGCGCACAAAAGTTTCAGCCTTCATTTGGACAGCCTGCAAGATAATGAGTTCTGCTTTCCGCTGCCGGGTGGAAAGTTGATTTCTTCCTATGGGGGACGTCGCGGGCACAGTGGGGTCGATATCAAGACAAAAGCAAATGATACAATTCGGTGCATATTTGATGGTGTCGTAAGAATGGCAAAACCTTATGCCGCTTATGGAAATGTGGTGGTAGTGCGTCATACCAACGGATTGGAAAGTGTTTATAGTCATAATTCAAGGAATCTGGTGAAATCGGGGGATGTAGTAAAAGCCGGAACACCACTTGCTCTTACCGGCAGAACAGGCAGAGCTACCACAGAACATCTTCATCTGGAGTTTCGGATAGACGGCCAACACTTCAATCCGAGTCTTGTTCTTGATTTAAAAGACCGTACTTTGCGTAAAGATAAACTTATCTGTACAAAACTCGGTAACAGAATAACAGTAAAATCTAAATTAATAAATAAACAATAAGAGGATGGACATAGAAAAAGCAATTACCGATGGAATCGTTTTCAAAGGTGGAAAGTCGTCGGGTAGAAAGAATGAAGAGAAAGTGAAAACGAAAGCGAAGAAGAAAAGTTATATCACCGGACTTCATGGCTCGGGTTCGGCCAAAATGAAAGCCGATATCCGAAAAAAACGTGCTAATCGCCATAAAGGAAAGTAAAATAGTTAGTGCTTTGTTAATTATTAGATATTAACGATTTATCCCTTATTTCATAATAAATCTTTTGAAAAAGGAAGTATTTATGTTGCATAACATAAATATAAACGATACCTTTGCGCCGCACAATACAGAAGGGTGCTGATTCCTTCTATATAACAAATAGGTTAATGTTTAATTTTGAGAACAAAAGAAAGATGAAAAAGATTGTATTGGTGTGTATTGTGGCTATTATGGCTACTGCTGCACAGGCGCAGATTTATGTAGGTGGAACTTTGGGTTTCAGTTCTGTTAAGACTGAAAATAGTGATGCCGAATTAAAGACTACTACTATCAAGCTCTTGCCTGAAATAGGTTATGAACTGGATGAGAATTGGTCGATTGGTACAGTTGTGGGGTATCAGTATAGCAAAACGGGCGATTTGAAGACCAACACTTTTACCATTGCTCCTTATGCTCGCTATTCTTTTCTGCAGAGTGATTTAATCAAATTATTTGTAGATGGAGGATTCGGCTTTTCTACAGCTAAAGTAAAGGGAAGCGATGCTGCAAATTCTTGGAACATTGGTTTGAAGCCGGGATTGGCAATTAAGCTGTCTGACCGTTTTTGTTTGGTTGCTAAGTATGGTTTCTTAGGATATTCACAGGATGAAACTCCCATGGGAACTAAAACGAAAAACTTCGGTTTGGATTTAGATACTGATGAGCTGAGCTTCGGTTTCCACTATATTTTCTAATCGATTTTTAGACATAGGTTTAAAACTTGTCGGGAGGGGGATTGTGTCAAAACGTTGATAATGATGTCATTTTGTTAGTAGGAAAGAGGTTTGCTTGCCCGAAAATGTTTTGTGTATTATTTCCAAGGTCGTGACCGTTGGTTCGGGCAGGCAAATCCTGCCCCTACAGTTGACGATTTGTAGACCATTTTAGTTTTGATACCCTCCCCCTTTCTTTATTTTTTCAATAATTAATGGTGGAACAAGCGGACACCTGTAAATGCCATGGTAATTCCATATTTGTCACAAGTATCGATAACGTGATCATCGCGTACGGAACCTCCGGCTTGTGCAATGTACTCCACTCCGCTTTTATGTGCGCGTTCTATGTTGTCGCCAAATGGGAAGAAAGCGTCCGACCCCAGTGAAACTCCTTTCATTGTATCCAGCCATGCGCGTTTTTCTTCACGCGTCAGTACTTCAGGTTTTTCGGTAAAGAATTGTTGCCAAACTCCGTCAGCCAATACGTCATCGTGGTCTTCGCTGATATACACATCAATAGTATTGTCGCGGTCGGCACGGCGGATTTTTTCTATCCATGGCAAGTTCATTACTTTAGGGTGTTGGCGCAGATACCAGATGTCAGCCTTGTTGCCTGCCAGTCGGGTGCAATGGATACGGCTTTGCTGTCCGGCACCGATACCGATAGCTTGACCGTCTTTCACATAACATACAGAATTACTTTGTGTATATTTTAGGGTGATAAGGGCGATAATCAGGTCGCGTTTGGCCTCTTCCGTGAAGTGTTGGTTCTTTGTCGGAATATTAGTCAGCAAGCTTTCGTCCAGTTTGATTTCGTTACGTCCTTGTTCAAAAGTAATACCAAACACATCCTTGTGTTCAATAGGGGCAGGACGGTAAGACGGGTCAATCTTGATGACGTTATAAGTACCTTTACGTTTGTTTTTCAAGATTTCGAGCGCTTCAGGCGTATAGTCGGGAGCAATGACACCATCCGATACTTCACGGTTGATGAGCCGTGCGGTTGCTTCATCGCATGTATCGCTTAAAGCAATGAAATCTCCGTAAGAAGACATACGGTCGGCGCCTCGTGCACGCGCGTATGCTGTTGCCAATGGGGTGAGAGGAAGGTCGTCTACAAAATAAATTTTCTTCAGTGTTTCACTCATTTCTATGCCGACAGCAGCTCCGGCGGGGCTGACGTGTTTGAAAGATGCAGCCGAAGGTAGTCCGGTGGCTTCTTTGAGTTCCTTTACTAACTGCCAGCTATTGAATGCATCCAGAAAATTAATATATCCGGGGCGTCCGTTCAATACCTCGATGGGCAATTCTCCTTCTTGCATAAAGATGCGTGACGGCTTTTGATTGGGATTGCAGCCGTACTTTAATTCTAATTCTTTTGCCATAGTTTTATGTATTTCAGTCTATTGGATTTTCATTTGGACAAAGATAAAGTTTTTTTGAAGAAAAATATTGCTTTTAATAAAACTTTCATATCTTTGCCTCTTGATGAAGGCATGTTTAGTTTTCATATTATTCATTGGGATAAGTCTGTCATTGGGGTGTTCGCGCCACTATCGGTCTTATCCGCTTTTCATGGAGCAAGCCCAAAGCTGTGTGGAAACAGCCCCCGACAGCGCCCTGCATTATCTCTCTTTACTGAAAGACAGTATCCGGTGTGAACCCGAAGAAACGCAAATGTACTATCATTTACTCACCATTAAAGCAGAAGACAAGTTATATACCCGCCATATCTCCGATTCGCTTATTAACCTTATTGTGAAATTCTATAATAAGTATGGCGACAAGAACAAACAAATGGAGGCATACTATTATCAAGGCAGTGTATATCGCGACCTGCATGATGCCCCGAGTGCTTTGGATGCCTTCCATGAAGTGATTAGCCGGAGCAAGGAACTGTCGCCCGCCGACAAGAAGCAATCCGCCGATTTAATGGCACGAACCTATAATCAAATGGGAACCTTGTTTGCTTATCAAGGGCTTTACGATGAATCATTGCAAGCCAACAGGGAATCGGTAAACTGTTATCTGGCACAAGGGAAAAAAGACAAAATCTCCTATGCATTAAGAGATATTGCACGCATGTATGATGCCAAACATCAAAAGGACAGTGCGCTTCATTATTATCAAAAAGCATACCGCACAGCATTATCCGCTCGCAGTCCTCATAAAGCATATCGCATTTTAGGAGAATTAGGTAGCTTTTACTATTATAGCTTGGTAAAAGCCGATTCCGCCAAACGAATGCTTATCACTGCCCTCAAGCATCAACCGGATATGGCAAATGCCCTGTTGGTATTAGGCGATGTCTATCGGAGTGAAAACCGATGGGACTCCGCCTGTTATTACCTGCATCAAGCCATAGAATATGGTGATATTTACAAACAGCATAGTGCCTACCGACATTTATCATCCATTGAGATTCAAAAACACAATTATCCTCAAACCACAACATATCTCCGGCAGGCCCAACTGTTGGCAGACTCCATTAAGAAGATTACCCGAACAGAAGCGATTGCCAAAATAAACTCCCTGTATAATTATCAGCACATCCAGAAAGAGAACTATACACTCCTGCTGGAAAATGAAAAGAAGAATACTTTCTTATGGATACTTGGCTGTATATCTGTGGTCATCATGGGGGTAGCTATCAGTGTCTATTTCCATTACAAAAAGAAAGTACAAAACACTCGCCTACAAATGCACAAGCTTAGCAAACTAAAAGAAGAACAAGAAGCAATGAGCATGAAAGCCCATGAAGAAAACATCTGCAAAATAAAAGAATTAGAGCAAAAACAAATAGAAACAGAACCACGAGTAAAAGAATTAGAGCAAAAGCTAGTTGAGCAAGAAGGAAAAATAACAGAAAAGGAAACACTATTGAAAGCGCAAAAGGAAGAATTAGAGCAAGCAAAAGCCCTGCAAAACTTGCTCCTGGCTCAAAAAGAGGAACTGGAAGCTAAAAACAAAGAAATTATCGCCTGTCTAAAAAAACAAAAAGTTTTACAAGACTCCCTGCGTCAGACTTCCATCTATCATTTTTTCCATCAGGCATGTACCAAGGCAGACAGCAAAATAACTGAAGAGAAGTGGTCAGAGCTACAAAAAGAGGTTGATACCGCCTATCCCAACTTCAGCAAGCACCTATATGAGTTATTTCCAAAATTATCAGTCATCGAACTGCAAATATGCTATCTAATGAAGATTTCAATTCCACCAACCCATATTGCCATTTTCACCAATCGCACCAAAGCTGCCATAAGTAATGCTCGCACCCGCCTTGCAAAGAGACTACTGGGAGAACAAAACTCTACCGAAAAACTGGATGCTTTTATCTCTGATTTACAGTAGACTATAACCTGTAGTGTACTAATTGTGTACTTTAGAAAGTACAAGAAGTCATCTGTGTACTAAAAGTGTACCAGTTCTTGATGATACATTAAAATCTTTTTTCATATTTGCCTAAACTTTAAAACGAAATGCAAAATATGAAAAATGCAGTATTAGTATTAACAGCTTTTCTTTTTCTCTTTCCATATAAGTTAATGGCAGAGAACACACTGGTCTCTATTGAAGGTACATGGGACATTGAAGACGAACGTTCTATTTCATTTGCCCCTCAGCTATCCATAGACGAACAGAACGTCTATATCTATTCCGAAGAGGAATTAAATGATTTGGAAGTGATAATAAAAGACTCTTTGGGTAATGTTATTTATTATAATGTAACTACCGTTTCCGGATATACCACTTATCCCATTCTTATTGATAATTGGAATAAAGGAAAGTATACTATACAAATAAAAAAAGGGAGTCGTTATATGCAGGGGATTATCCGCATAGAATGATAACATTCTTGCCTTCCTGTCAGGAGCAATGCAGTTATGTAGGCATTGAAATGTTGATGCATGGTATTCCTTTAGTAGGAACTGATGCAATGGGGATAAGTGAAATGATAGAAGAAGGATATAAAATACCCTTAAAGATAGGCGGAGAAGAAATATTGCTTTGTACGGATAAATTAAGTGAGTCAATATTGAGTACCTTAGCCAATAAAGGCTTTCTTGGAAAGCGAGCCAGACACCGTTTTGAAAAATATTATTCATTGAATACAATGCGTTTAAAAGTAACGCAGCTATATAATAGCGAATGAGTTAACACCGGTATATTGTTAAATTATTAATCATTGATTTTAAGTACGATGAAAAAACTTCGTAAATTATCCCTTCAGCAACTTGATAAAGTTGAGTTGGGAAAAAGACAGGAAGGGCTGCTGTTGGGTGGTGGCACTCCGGGTTCATGTAGATGTGGTTCCTGCTCTAGTACAGGAACACCATCTTCAACTGCAAATCAAAATGCTAATGACTACAATGGTTATACCATTACTGGTCCCAATGAAGTCATGTGTGTATGCAGAAACGGTGGCACATATTCAATTGCATCGAATATATAATGCATAAATTAAGAGGGAAGATATGTTTAATTAAACTTTTGATTATAAACATAGTTCCCCTTTATTTAATAAAACAAATTAAGCATGAAATATCTTTGTATACTCTTATTTATATTAATAGGCTGTACTCCTGCACAAAAGCAAGTCATGCAGAATGACGCTGAAGTTCAACATCCTTATATAATTGATATGTCCGAACTTGAGATTTCGGAGACACCCCAAATGTTGTCTGATTTTGCGGATAGTATCAGTTATATCCGCCTGTCAGAAGAACCATTATTGCCAGAGATTGCTCTTACATTTCACCTTTATGTCGACAAAAATGAAAATATCTATATAAAAGAAGGCAGCCTTGTCTACAAATATAATCCCAAAGGGGAATTTATCAAATCGCTCTTCAATGTGGGGCAAGGACCGAAAGAGGTCATACTACCGTTTGGAGACCCTGTTTACAATTCAGAACAACAATTCATGCTGGTTAATAACTACGGTGTCAATTTCAAACAATATTCGTTGGAGGGAACATATATGGGAGATTTTCGCACGATAGACAGTTTAGACAATCATAAACGTTTCATTGCCAGCATAGAAGACAAAGACGTATTCTATTATGAATACCATTATCCTAAACGTGGAGAAGAAATCAATTTGGACGGTCCTTATTTGTGGTATGTCAGGTCTCGTTCCAACGACAGCATTATCTATAAAATGCCGAATCATTTGTTTCATATCAAAGCGACAAAAGGGATGTATCTCGCGTTTGGAGGAGAATATCCTCTATACTACAATAAGATAGACTCTAACTTATACATGCGTCATGTATATCAGGATACTATATTTAGAACCACGGATGCCCTGAAATGGGAACCATGGTATGTAATAAAACACCATCAAAGAGATACAGACTATGCCAACCTGATGGCAATAACAGTGGGTGATATGGCAAAGAGAGATGTGGAAGGAGTATATCAAGTGTTCGAGGTGTCTCCACTTCCCACCGGAGTCCTTTTTGCCTATAATGATTTAAACGGATGGCGGAAAGACTGTAAAACAGGTTTCTGCAAAATAGGAGAAAAAGCCTTAACGTGTTCCCCAAACTCCTTTAAGAATGATTTAGATGATTGTTTGAAATCAATCAGACTCCCCTTATGCTGTCATTTCCAAAGGAACGGTTATCTGTATGTATTAATCAGTACTCCCGATTTTTTTGAAGAAGGGGCGAAGCCTCCTTTTCCTGATTTGACAGAAGACAGCAACCCGGTATTGGTGAAACTTAAATTGAAAAAAAGATGGAAAGAAACAAATTAGTATTAGATTTGAATAAAAACAAAGAATTTAATTATATCTACAAACTAACAGAGGAACAGATATTCAGCAAACTAGTAAACTTGGAACAGTTAACCTTTGAAGTAACTGATGCTTGTAATCTAAATTGCAAATATTGCGGATATGGTTCACTTTATAGCACACATGAAAAACGAGAGAATACATTTATGGATTTTGAAATGGCTAAAAAAATTATAGACTATCTCTATAATATTTGGTCAGTTCATCTGGGTATTACCTCTCCACGTAAGATTATATTTGGTTTTTATGGTGGGGAACCTTTGTTGAATATGCCACTCATTAAATAAATTGTTAATTATTTAGAATCATTACAACCAATACCCGATACTATATTTAGATATAATATGACGTCAAACGCTGTATTATTAGATAAATATCAAGATTATCTTGCTGAAAAACAGTTTGACATATTAATAAGTCTAGATGGAGATGAATGGGGAAATAGTTATCGAACAGACCATGCTGGAAATGCTTCATTTAAACGCGTTTTTAGGAATATACAATCTCTTAAAGAACATTATCCTGAATATTTTAACAAACATATAACTTTTAATTCCGTATTACACAATCGCAACGAAACGCAAGCTGTAAGAAAATTTATCTTTGATAACTTCGGGAAATATCCAAGTATATCAGAATTAAACAATTTTGGAATTATAGATACGCAAAAAGAAACTTTTGAAGAAATGTATCACAAAATTTCCTCAGACATATCTAGTTTGGATGAAGATTTTTTCAACTCTTCTATAGAAATTATGGATTTATTTAGAGTAGTTAAATATTTATCTGGAAATGTCTTTTTTACCCATAACTCTTTATTGAAAAAGACTCCCTATAATATATATCCAACAGGGACTTGCCTTCCTTTTGGAAAAAATATTTGTCACTGTGAAGGGGAATATATTAGCTTGTGAACGAATAGATCAAAAGCATGTATTAGGACACGTAAATACCAACGGAATTGATTTGGACCTAAAGAAAATAGCATCTTTATATTCGATGTATTACCAATCAATTAAACCTTTATGTGAAAAATGTTATCGCAAACCTGTTTGTATACAATGTATGTTCTATATATCAAATATTGGTGCCAAACATCCTAAATGCCCAGGATTCCTTGATAAACAATCAGCGACTGAGTATATAAATAATTTACTTAGTATATTACAAGCGAGACCTGATCTATACGAAAAAATATCCAAGGAAATTCTATTACAACCATGAAACAGATAAATTTTCATCTAGCAGTATATCCAGACACATTTTTATGGATAAATGAGCAAAAAGGAATTTTCTATAATACAAGAGAACATTCCACTTTTTTATTTGATATTACAAACTTAATAAAGAATTATTGTACGCAATTGCTTGACGTCCACAACTTATATGTAATATCAATAAATGAAAAAGAATACCAATGTCAAGAATTAGCAATATGGATACAAAAAATATGTCTCCACAAAATTGGTTTTTTTATAAAGCATCAATATGAACCCCCTTCTCCTATCAGTTTTCCTCCTCTTCTAAACTTACAATCTGATATAGACAGAATTGAAGCTGCAGAAGATAGAGATGTCGGTGAGTATGCTGCTCAAAACTGAAATGAGTTTTCCATTTACTTGGGAGGTGAAAGTAAATTTCCTAATTTGCACAAACAAATCCCATATCCTGTGGATGACAGTAGCATACTGCCTTTTTATGACTTACAAGCATTTTTGTCTTCCTCTGATAATTCATATCTAAATACTATAAATATCATAGGGACTCCGTTTTCTTACCCTTATAAAGCAGAATTAATGGATTTACTTTACAGTATTCCAGTAAAAAAGAATTTTTATCTGACAGCTTCAACTGCCTGTCGGTTCATTAAAGAGATACAACAAATAGATTTACCCAATTATGAACTGTACATTTACTATGAGCAAGAAGAAGCGAGCATTCACCATATACTGACTGAAAAACAGATTCCTTTCCATTGGATATATCTCATTTCTTCTGAAAAGCAATATGAAGATCTGGAGAAACTGGAAACAAAGTATGGAAATGAATATGTAGAAGTTCATCTTATATATACAGGAGACAACCTACCTTTCTTTGAAGAGAATGTTTATTTGGCTGAAGAAGACATATTACAATCCAATTATGACAAGCAGGATATATTTGCACATCAAGTAATGAACACCAACTTTTGGGGAAGACTTTCTGTATTACCTGATGGAAAAGTTTATTCCAATTTAAATCATCCACCATTAGGCACATTAAAAGATAGAGTATATGATTTAATTGTTGATGAGATGAAATCCAAAAGGACTTGGCGTTGGATACGTGATGAAGTATCGCCATGCAAAGATTGTCTATTCCGTTATCTATGCCCTTCTCCCTCCAATTATGAGTTGGTAATAGGAAAGCCCAATCTTTGTCATGTAAAACCATAAAACGCATGAAGACCTTCCCCCACTACCTCCAGTTGGATGCGATGGACTGCGGCCCCACCTGCCTGCGTATGATAGCCAGATATTACGGCAAGAACTATTCGCTGCAGACGCTCCGCGAACGCTCCTTCATCACACGCGAGGGGGTATCCATGCCGGGCATCAGTGACGCGGCGGAATCCATCGGTTTCCGCACATCGGGAGTGAGGATTACCCTGAAGCAACTGGAGGAAGACGTGCTGCTGCCGTGCATCCTGCACTGGAACCAGAACCACTTCGTGGTGTGCTATGACATCAGGAAGAAAAGGAACGGATACAGGTTCCATATAGCCGACCCCGCCTCGCAGAACGTCACATACACCGAGGAGGAAATGAAGCGGTGCTGGCTGGTGACAAGGACGGAAGGGGAAGAAAAGGGAACGGCACTTGCCCTGGAGCCGGCACCCGGATTCTATGAACGGGAAGACGAAAAAGAGAAGGACGGCAAGAACAGCCTCTCCTTCTTCTTCTTCAGGTATCTGTTGCCCTATAAAAGACAAATCGCTCACTTACTCCTGGGGATGTTGGCTGTGAGCCTCTTGCAGCTGATATTCCCTTTCCTTACGCAATCATTGGTGGATGTCGGGATTCGGGACGGGAACCTGGGCTTTATCACGCTGATTCTGACAGCCCAGCTCGTCGTCTCCGTTTCCCGGCTTTCCGTGGAGTTCATACGGAGCTGGATATTGCTCCACATGAACACGCGCATCAACATATCACTCATCTCCGACTTCCTGATAAAGCTGATGAAGCTGCCGCTGCGCTTCTTCGACACCAGGATGATAGGGGACATCATGCAGCGCATCGGAGACCATAACCGCATCGAGAGCTTCCTCACCGGCTCATCGGTCGCAACACTGTTCTCGTTTGTCAACTTCTTCATCTTCGGATGGATACTGGCCTGTTACAATCCGGTCATACTGGGCATCTTCCTGGCAGGGAACACGCTGTATGTGTGCTGGGTGCTCGTGTTCATGAAATACAGGAGGGAACTGGACATCAGGCGGTTTGCACAGGCGGCCGGGGAACAGAGCAGCCTGATACAGATCAGAGCTACAAAAAGAGGTTGATACCGTCTATCCCAACTTCAGCAAGCACCTATATGAGTTATCTCCAAAATTATCAGTCATCGAACTGCAAATATGCTATCTAATGAAGATTTCAATTCCACCAACCCATATTGCCATTTTCACCAATCGCACCAAAGCTGCCATAAGTAATGCTCGCACCCGCCTTGCAAAGAGACTACTGGGAGAACAAAACTCTACCGAAAAACTGGATGCTTTTATCTCTGATTTACAGTAGACTATAACCTGTAGTGTACTAATTGTGTACTTTAGAAAGTACAAGAAGTCATCTGTGTACTAAAAGTGTACCAGTTCTTGATGATACATTAAAATCTTTTTTCATATTTGCCTAAACTTTAAAACGAAATGCAAAATATGAAAAATGCAGTATTAGTATTAACAGCTTTTCTTTTTCTCTTTCCATATAAGTTAATGGCAGAGAATAAAGTAATCTCTATTGAAGATGGATGGAATATAGTAATAAAATTCTAATTGCTGCTTATCAACAAAAAAATCAAGACGAAGTTAGAGATATCTATACGCAGTGGTTTAATAAGGGGAAAATAAACCCTGATGCTTTTGCAAAAAAAATGAATATAGAAATTAGCAATCATCATGTCCAAGAAGAATTAGACAAACATTATCAGTGGAAAAAGTATAATCAACTATCAGTAACACCTACTATTCTAATTAATGGATATTTATTACCTGAAAATTACAATGTAGAAGATTTAGAATATTTTTGCAACATAAATTTAACAGTATCCAATTAATATGAAAACAACATTAATATCTATCTTATTATTCTCATTTTCTATTTCTGTAACTGCGCAAACAGCTGAATATACAGAAAAAGATTCTATTTCCGATTTACAATGGCAAAATGAATTACACTGTACATTGGATGGAGTTCCCAAGCCTTTCTCATACCTGCGTACTCTATTTGAAAATAACAAAGAGGGTTATATAGGAAATCTATGGATGACTTCAAGGCGAAACATACAATTATTAGGTGAGAAAAACAGGAAGGGCAATTGGATTGTCACAACTATAAATAAGGTTCCAAATACTTCTCTCAAGCCGGGAGAATTTGAAATTAAAGGAACTATATCAGAGAACTATGAAGGACGAGCTGTCATGCTATTAAGATTCAGCAACAGTAATCCTGACAAAGTATGCAAAGCAGACACGGCCATTGTAACAAATGGAAAGTTCTATTTTAAAGGTCTCCCGGAAGATAATTTCCTTTCCATCGTGACAATAGGTAATTACCCGGAGAAGGTATTGGCAGCAGATGTCTTCTTGGAAGAAGGAACGATAAACCTGAATTTGGATTCAATCTCACATAGAAGTGGAACACTTCACAATGATTCGCTACAGGCATATACAGCATTTAAAACTTTTGATGAACATAAATCATATATAAAACGCAATATGAACAATGCGATAGGCCGTACTTACTTTATAGACCTGCTAAATAATTGGAGTTTAGAAGAACTAAATGAATACGTCGCATTGTCAAACAACAATGAATATGCCAACATTCCACAAATAAAAGAAGCTATGATAAGCCAACAAACCATACAAAATACATTTAAGGTATGGGAGTCATTCAATGGTAAGAAATATAAAGACAATACATTCATAACTCTAGAAGGGAATAAAACAAAGCTATCTGATTACATAGGAAAACACAAAATACTTTTTATCAATGTCTGGTATTCCGGTTGTGGTCCATGTATTGAAGAAACGCCCGAATTAAAAGAAATATATAGAAAGTACAAAAAGAAAGGATTGGAAATCATCTCTGTATCCACTGATACTTCTATTAGCGCATGGAAAGAAGCTGTTAAGAAATTGGATGTTCCTTGGATACATGTTATCATAGAGAGAAGGTCTATGTTCTCCCAAGATTATGCTGTTATGGGAGTTCCGCATGGCATCTTAATAGGAGAAGATGGCACAATTTTAGCTTTAGGCAATTATTTGAGACCTTCAATGCCTGTACTTGAAAATATATTAATGCAAATGTTGGATAAATAAATGAATAATCCGACTGCCGCTTTAAAACTAAAAAGTCGGATGATTTGCCAAAGAAAGCCAATATCATCGTAACAGTACTGAAAGAAAAAGAATAATAAAAAATAAGACTATGAAAATATTAAAGACAATATTAGCTGCATTAGTTTTGGCAATTACAGCAAGTTCTTGCCATAAAGACGGGGAACAGGCTGATGCCACTTCGCCATTAAAAGACAGTCCTGTTGTAGCCCAACAAGTGATTACCTTAAACGGAGACACAATCATTGTTTGTGATTTAAGTTTATTGAAAGATACCATTGATTTGCCATTAAGCACATTCGTTTCTGATTTTGAACTTGTAGATTTGGGAGAAGATGAAGAAGCATTGATAAAAGAGACCAGCGGTGGAGGGTCAATAGCCGTAAGTCCCAACTACATAGGAATTTATTCGGGTACAGGATATAAATTATTCGACAAGACAGGCAAATATATCACTTCTTTGTCTGCACGGGGACAAGGCCCAAACGAGTATGCCTTTTCCATTTATGACAGTTACATTGACGAAAAGAACGACAGGGCATATTTACTGCCAATGAATGGCAATAAAATACTTGTTTATGATTTAAAAGGAAATGCACAACCATACATTCCGTTGGCACATGAAACCACGAAAGGAAAGTTTTATGTAGATGACCAAAAGAAACTACTCTATGTAGCTAATATGCCTTTTTCTGATACAGCCTCAACTTTTTGGATACAAGACTTTGAAGGAAAGCTTATCAAAGAAATCATAGCCGGACACTTAAAGATTGTACCACCTGATTTCAGCAACGATATAAATGTATCCATGAATACAGAAGAAATAGACTACTCGGTATTCCATTGGAAGAATACTGTTGACACACTCTATCATTATAATGAAGCGGATAATAGGCTTGCGCCCTCTTTTACCGTCAATTTCAAGGATAATCCCATCCTGCACGATTATATAGAATTGCCTGATTACTATCTTATAAGGCTAATAGAAATAGAGTCTGACTACCGTTATATATATGGACTGATTGACAAAAAGACGCTAAAAGGAAACTATATCAAATTAAAGCTGGATATGCTGGGAAATATAGATGCCCCTGCATGGGCAATATTTGAAAGGGGATTATATACAGCTAATATTTACGCCTATTATTTACAGGGACAATGTGACAGGTTATCTGATTTGTCCTCATTACCTTCCGGCATTGCCAAGTACATTCAGGATTTACAGCAAAATGATTGCGAAGATTTAAATAATATAATCTTGATTGGGAGATTAAAGAAGAATACAGCAGAGTCTTTTATGATGAACGACAAAGACTATCAGGAGCAACCCCAAATGAACAAAACAGTTGACACTATAAAGAAAGAGAAAGAAGAAGTTTCTTTAAAAAGAACCGGTAAAAAGGAAGAAACCATTACTGAAGAAGATGATCCGAATCGTATTTACACCGGGTTTGGCGTTTTCTCGCATATACCATTATTAAAAGGCGGACTAGACTATTTCAGAAAGAACAACCGCTATAACGATTGGGATAGCAAAAACCCGAAAGAAACACTCATCGAATATGTAGTTGAGAAAAACGGAAAGGCTTCTCATGTGTCTATTAAAGAAAGCTCCGGTAATGCAGAACTGGACCAAGAAGCTATACGCCTAATAAAAGAAGCTGAATATACCGTTGCTAAATTGAAAAACGGGAAAGAAGCCAGGGCAGGAGGTATGATGATTAACGTAACCTTCCCTACCAAATAATGTTCTTATGATTATCAACATCAGGAGATAGAGCCACCTACAGGAGATATGTTTGACAACACGAAAAAAAATATCCCCCACTACCTCCAGTTGGATGCCA
>OHCK01000440.1_pt1 | contig 18271 bp, 22 predicted proteins | sample 1577611 | NCBI WGS metagenome assembly OHCK01 (sample SAMEA3879586, study PRJEB24766) | human gut metagenome | biome: human-associated habitat; feature: feces | place: USA | collected 1985/1987 | reverse complement strand
TGTAGGCTCCGAAAAGCCTTGTATTTACAGTGTTCCTAATAGGAAGTAATCATATGCTTGCGATGGCCCCGTTTCCCATGTGGGTATCTATGTGGGCGGCGGAATGATGATCCATGTGGGCGACCCCATCAAATACGCCAGTATCAATACAAGTTACTGGCAGGAACACTTTTACGCCTTTGGGCGTTTGAACTGATTTTCAGAAAGGAGCTATCCATGACCAAACTTGAAAAAATCGACAAAGAGCTGTCGAAGGCCCGGGAGAAGGCTGCCGAGTGGCAGGCCAAAATCCGGGATTTGGAGAAACAGCGTCAGGAAGAAGAAAACAGCATGATTGTTCAGGCTGTTCGTTCTCTGAAACTGACGCCCGCCGAACTGGCTGAGTTTTTCAGCAATCCCGGTATTACCGCTTCGGGCCAACTTGGCCCGAAGTCTGACGAAGCAAAGGAGGATACCAAACATGAAGAATAAGTTTTTTCGCAGGGCTGCGGTTTTGACTGCCGTCCTGTTTTCTTTTACCTGCATGAGCGCCACGGCCTATGCCCAGAGTAACGAGCCCGTTGCGGAAACCGAGCCGCCTGCCGCCGAGGAAACCACAACCAAGCCCTTCACCCCAGATGGAACGGGCACGGTGGTGGATAATGCCACCGACGAGGACGGCAAGGAGTTTTTCACGATTACCACCCCCAGCGAGAATATTTTTTATCTGGTCATTGACCGTCAGCGCACCGAGAATAATGTGTATTTCCTGAACGCTGTCACGGAAAAAGACCTTCTGGCTCTCGCAGAAGCAGACCCGGAGCCCGAAGTAACAGAGCCGGTTGTCCAGCCCGAACCTGACCCGGAACCTGTTCACGAGCCGGAGCCTGAACCGGAAAAAGACACAGCCTTTCCTGTCGGCAATCTTCTGATGGTTGCCGCCGTGGCGCTGGTGGGCGATGGTGCGGCCTACTATTTCAAGGTCTATCGCCCGAAGCATGAAGCCGCTGGACTGGACGAGGACGATTACGACTACGATGAAGCCGACCCCTATGGAGATATGGAGACTGAGGAAGAAACGGAGGACGAGGAATGAACTTTACCAACAGCCCCTATGAAAAGATGATGAAAGAGATCCCCCGCCCGGGCCGTGGCGGCGCTGACCGCTGTGCAGGATGCCGCCACTTGAAAGAGTGCGGCAACAGAAAAGGCCGTTGCCGCAAGAAGTTTCGACCCTCGGGCCAAGTTGGCCCGAAGTCCTGATGTGCCGGGAACTGACCCGTGACGAGCGAAAGGGTATCCGAAAACTGGTCACGGAGATGTGCGCCAATTATGACCGGGAATATAGCCGCTGTTGTATCGGCATTTTTCAAAGGACAAAACCTGCCGCTTCGTCCGGCAGGGAGAAGAGTATTTGATCCCTTCACTTAAGTACCCGCCACAGACGCATTTCTACAAAAAGAATTTTCAATTTTTCAGAAGTTTTTTTAATTTCCTCAGAATACACCGCTCCTGATAGCTGACGCTCTGCTGCGTTACGCCAAGGTGTCGGGCGATTTCCGCCTGGCTGAAATCGCACCAGTACCGCAAATGAAGGAGAAGCCTCTCATCGTTTGGCAGTCGTTCTACCGCGCAGCGCAGATTTTCCAGCTCGATTTCATGAAGCAAGGTCTCCTCCGGAGAAGTCTCCTGTTGAGCAAATTGGTGCTCCTCTAAGAGGTGTTCGTAGGAAAGCTCTCTCTGCGGCCAGATTACGGTTTCCATTGTCCTTTTGTTCGTTCGAGTGCGATTTACCTTCAAATCGTACTCCAGATACTCCTGCTTTCGGTCGCACTGTCTCAGGAATTTCAAAATATCCGGACGGTCCTTCAGACAGGGGTATATTTTCAAATAGTCGGGATGATAGGCATCTCGTTTTTTCATATTTGAGTCCTCCGTGTTCTGAAAATTTTGAAATGGACAAAATTTCAGAAACGGTGGATCTCGGCAGCGGCAGTCAGGACGTGACCGCCGCTGGATAAGAAAAGTGCAAGCGTACAGCCGCAGCTGAACGCTTGCACTTTTATCAATATAATTGTGGAAGAAGCTCAGCTCTGTAAAGCAGAAGCCAACTTCTAATTCCTGACCGTATTCCTGTGTGGTATCCAGCGTATTCTTCCGGCCTGAGGACCTATATGGAAGTTCAAACGCCGGAATCTTTTATTACAGGACCTCCCGCAGATTCTCCCTGTTCATAAAATACCTCGCTATTTCTGCAAGTAATTAGAACCGCGCTTCTAATACCTTGAAGCTAAACAGCGTTCATTAGAAGTGAAGTTCAAATTAGAATGAAAGCAATAGGAAAGGGTGAAGGTATGCACGATATTTGCAATCTTTTTGGAGCTGCCCTGAGCAGGACGCGGCGCGAACTGGGCCTGACACAAATTGAATTGGCCGAAAAGCTCGGGACGACGGATCGCAGCATTTCTGACCTGGAGCGAGGAAAGACCAATCCGAAGCTGGATACGGTCGCACATTTTTCGCGCTCTTTAGGGATCAGCGTAGATGCACTGGTTGGGATCGTGCCGAAAGGCGATGTCCCATCTTGCGTCAGGACGTTCTTTGCCGGAATGAGCGCCGAGGAAGCGGCTAAATACATACGGCTCTGTAAGGACGCCGACGAGCTCACAAAGGAATAGTAGCGGCATAAATTAGGCGGCGGTAAGCAGATCGTGCTTATCGCCGCCTTTGATACTACAGAGACGGCAAATGGTCGTTACTGATGGTATTTGCAATAAGGATTTATTTCACATTTGTTCCGCCTAATTGTTGTAATACTGCGAACTGAAAGGGCTTACTGGAACCGGTAGCCTTGCGTGGTCAGCACATGTAAATACTGTCATATTGCCTGGAACGACCGGATAAGCCAGCCGTTTCCGTTTTTCTGCAGTGTCAAAACGGCTGGACCTTCGTTACAGGACGATGCTCCCCACAATGTGACAATGGCACCGCTCTTTTCACCGTAGCTCGGATTAAATGCTCCAGGGCCAAAGTCACTTGTAAAGGTGTAGAAACAGTCCGTTTCTGGAATATAGCACAGATTAGATTTCCAGTCCGAGTGCATATCCTCTATGGTGATACCGGCGTACTGCATTAGGATGTCGTTGATGTAGCTTCGCGGTAAGCGATGACATGGTGTGGGCATTTCTTCAAGTGTTAGCAGGTGGCCATCCGTCGCTCGGAAGTTTATCTTCTTCTGTACGAGCCGAAATTCATCTTCGTCATCCGAATCAAGGACTTTCAGGCTCGGGCAGTAGGTGATAAATGTGTTTGCGTCCATGTCGCGGGGATCATCATATAGCGAGGTGAAGAAGCAGCTAATGGGCGTGGGGGAGACCGTATATCCGCCCCATTCCTCAATGTAAGTGCTTACCTGGCAGGCTGTGTAAGCCTCAAGCTCATCCAACTCATCTGCGGTGAGAGGGGGGCTTGTGCTGCGGTAAAGGTCAGCAGTCCGAGCTTCACTATACCATTTTCCAAAAGTGTCATAAACCATCCAACCAAACTGCTGCGCTGAATTGTCTTGTTCTGCGGGAATATCAGATAGTCTGAACCAGCCATCACCAGTATCGGTAGTCACATGGAACGGCTGAAGGCCAGTAAAACCGTTTTGATAGGAGATAAGCGATATACCATCGCCGTGGAACTTATAATAATATTCACCGCTGGGATTCCAGTTCTCAGGCGGTTGGCAAGTCTCCCATACATCGTAATCTTGCAATTCCTTTATGTACTTTTTTGTACGGATGGCAGCATTTGCAGGATGGGTTTCCTCATTTTCACCATTGCAGTAGGTCAGAGTTGAATTCGATGCATCCAGTGCTGATAAAATCTCTTTGAGATCAGCGATAGTCAGCGCCGTTGGTGCTGCATCTGACCGATTTGCCTGCGGCGGTTCTTTCCCGCTGCATCCGACCATTGAAAGCAGTAAGGTGAGAGTAAGTAGAAGATGCGAAAATCCCTGTGTTGTTCGCTTCATAAGATCATCTCCATGTCATAGTAGATTAGTGGCGACTAATTGCTGATGTTGTAAGCTCTTTTGGAGAAAAGAAAATACTTTTGAACTGGGACAATCCAAGTTAGCAGCAGTGCCTATATAAAATAAATATGATTATCCCTGTGACCTGTATTATTTCGCCTTGCGGCTGCGCACAAGGCTGACAAGATAGCATCCCACGACGGCCAGATAGACGAGGAACGAGCCGAGGCCGCCCCCCTCCTGCAGATAAGAGCCCCAGAGCATGGGAGCGCAGTATTGCCCTACTCCCTGGATGATGATGCTGTCGCCCATAGTGGCTAAGAAAATGAGCGCGGACATAAGTGCATAGGCGACCGTAAACGGCGCGAGATAGGACTTTTTGCAGTACAGCGTTGACCAGAGCAGAAGAAGCGTGATCACGACGCAGGCGAGACTCTGGAAAATCAGCAGCACCCCGATTTGGTATTTCGGTGAAGAGAGCAAATGGCCGTAAAAGGTGCCTTCTCCAATCATGTTCATCCAGAAACCGGGCGTCATGCACTCATGTACATATGCGATCAGAGGCGAGTCGCCGGACGGAGAGACGAGAGACGGCTGCGAGCGGATTGAGAGGGTGAAGAAAAGAGGGACGAGAATTGCGAGAAATGGCGCGGCGAACAAAAGCCTTTTGCTCGACTGTATGATACGTGACGATTGCATGTTCGGGATTCTCCTCTCTGTAAAGTCATTTCGCTTCATCAAATAGGTTAATATCCGCTTGCTCGTCTGGCAAGATCACGGCCTGACCGGTTGCATAGATATGAGAGATAATAAAGTCTTGCTATGCAATAAGATCCTGATAGGCTTTTGCAAGCATAGAGTCTGATTTGCTATATTCGGCATTACTCGGTGTTCTGAACAGATAGGTGTAGTTTCCTGTTTGTGCGACGACAACGTCATGTTCTGCAATGATCAGAGGCGTTTCCTCTTAGTCCATTCGTTGAATTGATTTTGCTGCTTTATAGATGCATCAGGCGGTCGATTTCTTACATAGTTTTTATTTTTTGACGATTCAACCAATTAGGGCGTTGTCCCTTTGTGCAAAGTTTCAACTTGTGTTCTGGGACTTGTTTTATCTGCCAAACGATGCTTATAATCATTTCGCGGGGTATCTCGCCTCGTGAGGAGGTTGTCCATGCTATCGTACTTACTCGCTGCGCTGGAAAGCGAAGAAGATAAGCGCAGATTTACAGAATTATACGAAGAAAATCATGTGCGTGCTGAGCAGACGGCGCTCCGTATTTTGAGAGATCCGCATGATGCTGAAGATGCCGTGCAGAACGCTTTTTTACAGGTGATCCATCATTTTAATGAGATTTCCGAAATTCCTTGTAAGAAATTAGGCTTCTGGATCATCTCTATAGTGAAAAACGAAGCAATTATGATTCTGAGACGCAAACAGAAGGATCTGCCGCAAGAGGATTGGGATACTTTTTCGGCAGATGTCAGCGATCCAACAAGCTATAACGAGCTTGTCCATCTGTTCTCTCAGCTTCCCCCGACCTACCGTTCGGCGCTGGAAATGCGGCTGATCAACGGCTACTCCGGCAAGGAAATTGCACAGCATCTTGGGATCTCAGAGTCTGCGGTCAATACGCGCATTTCTCGTGGTCGCGCGCTGCTTCGTGAAATTGCAGTCAAGGAGGGATTTCACATATGACAGAGCAGGAACTTGACCTTTTCATGCGTAACGTGCTGTTGGATGCCATTGCGCTGGACGAAGAAACGAACACAGAGACGATCCCGTATACGCCATCGCTGCATCATCAGAAGCAGATCAAGGCGATGCTCAAGAACCCTCTGCGCTGGGCACGTGATCGAAAGCAACCGGTTTGGAAAAGAGCCTTAAAGCGGGTCGCTGTCATACTGCTGGTGATCTCGCTTGCATTCGGCAGTTTGATGGTCGTTAGTCCAACTGCTCGCGCAACATTTATCCGCTGGGTTACAGAATGGTATGAGACACATGTGACGTATAGATATTCTGGCCCTCCGATATCTGAGAAAATGCCTCAGTATGAAATTACAGCATTACCTGATGGATACGAAGAGGATTCGTCTCAAAGAATAGCGAGTGTTAACTACGTTGGGATTGAATATAGGAATAAACTTGCTCCTGATGCACCTCCTATATATCTTGACTATATCTACATGCAGCAGGGCACTGTGTATGATCAGGTCACAGATGACGCAACGATATCAGATATTACCGTAAACGGTATGACGGGCTATCTTTACTTATCAAAGGATATGAGCAAGTCCGACAATACCATCACTTGGATCGACACAGAACACAACCTGCAATTCTCCATCGACGCAAGGTTAAGCGAAAGCAGCATGTTGCACATGGCTGAAAGTGTCGCTTTGGTAGAAGCGACGAAGTAAAAATGCTTTCTGAATAAGGAGAACTATGTAAAAATCTGCAGCTTCTATAGTTGCTTTGAAAATCGGTCAGATCAAATTACAGGCGGGAACATCCTTGCAAGATGTTCCCGCCCTCTTGTACCCATTTCCGCTGCACGACATTACACCTCAATTTTACAGTCGTGCTGACTGACATCCATTCGCTGCAGCCGACATTGACAGGATTTCTTTCAAGATTGGTCGGCTGCATTAAGCCTCACGGGCATTGGCGGGAAAGATAATTTACTTATTTGGCAAATAGAAATCAGTTTCCTCTACACCGTCCCATTCGCCGAGGAGCTGCATATCTGCCTGATTCGGCGTGGTGAACGCATCAAAACGCCAGCCTGCGTCAGTATAAATCAGAGTGACCGGATAGGTGCGCGTGTACTCATAGCTTGTTTCCAGCCGCTTGTCGCGCTCATCATCGGTTTCGTCCCAGCGAGGATAGGGATAAGAGTAGTGCGCCGTCACCGTGAAGTCGATACGATCATCCGTCCGTGAGGTCAGAGTATATTCATCTGGAATGTTGCTGTTGTAATATTGGTCGCCGTAGGCGCAGTCGAGGATAAAAAGCCGACCGTCGTGCTCAATGTAGATCGGCGCGTTGCCGTCGTCATTGCAGGTAGACCAGAACGTATCGGTGAACAGCGCGTGGATAACGCGGTCAAAGTCAGTCCAGGACTGCCAACGGCTGTGGGAGCTGATGTAGGTGTAGTCGGAGCCGTCCGGCGTGTACTCGTCGTACTCGGTTTGGCAATTTGCGGCAGGGAAGGCATCGTCGATGCTGGTCGTTTCGCCGTCAAACATCGCGCTATAGAGCGCAAACGCCTGCCTGTAAAGTGTTTGCTGTTCCGCCGTCAGAAAATCCGGCGCGGCGCGAAGCCGCGCAGCATCATCCAACGGAAGGTCGGTATCGGTCAAATAATACTCCGCGGGCTTCGATTGATCGGATGTATCCGGCTTTGCTGTGCAGCCTGCAAGCAGCAGGAGCAATACCGCAAGCGCGGTGGGAAATAGACGTTTCATCATGGTGCTTGTCCTCTTGATGTTAGATTTTTGCGCAGTCTTTCTGCTTTTCATTCAGGGATATATACTTCCGCAGGACGTCCGTGCCAGGGATTCTCCCAGCCGGAGGTCCCGTCCTGATAATACATGGTGACATTTTCGGTGGAATCAAATACATAATTGGCTTGCTGCGGTGCATCGCCCTTGAAGTAGACCGCACGCAAATTGGGACAATCACAAAAAGCACAGTTGCGCAGAAGTGTAACGCTGGAAGGGATCGTCACCGTCTCCAACGAAGTGCAGCCGTAAAAGGCGTTGTCCTGAATTTCCGTCACACCATCCGGAATCACCACGGCGGTTATGCTCGTGCAGCCTTCAAACGCTCCGGTTGTACCCGTGACGTTTCCAATCGCGGAAACAGTTTTTCCGCCGATCTGTGAGGGAATCACAATATCTGTTTCAGTACCGATATACCGGCTAATGGTAACTGTGCCATCCTCGTTTTCCGTTATTTCAAAGTTTGCGGCATCGGTGACAGATCCCTGCGGAGAATCGCCATTGGCTTTGTTCTCCTGCACATCGGTTGTCATTTCTCTATTTTCTATTGGAGTGGACGGCTGGTCATCGGCTTCCAGCGTGCTCTGTGTGCTGCTGCATGAACTTAATGTCATAAGGAGAGCGGTACTTACGGCGATGACCGAAAGTCTCGAAATTTGGCGCATGATAAAAGGCCTCCTGCATATTCTGAAATGAAAAATTAAGGTGATGGAATGTAGAGAGATTCCGGCAGCACTATCGGAGTGAGCTTTGAAAGATCGAAGCTGTCAGCCAGTTCTTCAAGCAGATCCCGCGTCAAGCCGTCGGTACTTCCCGCCAAAATAATGATGGTCATAAAGCTGTCCGGCAAATCAGTCAGAATCAGTGCTCTGCCAGGGCCGAGCGCCAATGTGGCCGATATGCCGTGCGATGTTTGATACTGCCATTCCTGATAACTCATTGCATCGATAACATTGAGTATAAGGATTTGCTCATTGCACGCAATGTAAGCGGACTATGAGATTTTGACCTGTTCTGCGACGGAGACAAGCTCGTCCGGCGAGAGCTTGAAGCTCCGAAAGTTGATGAGCCAACCGTTTTCTTCATCAATCTGAAAGATGTAGGCCTCTGTACCGGTTTCTCCCGCGCATTCCTGGTCCTCACCCCAGTAAAGCGTAGCATCCTTACCGTAAAGCGTGATGGACTTTGACTCTGCATCGTCAGCAATTTCAAAGCCTCCTACTAAGCCGTCTCTAATGGCCACGACGGTGATTGAAATGATCTCACCGTTGTTGCCGAAAAATGTGGCGCCACTGGCAAAATCGGCCCGGTAGCAACCTCCCGGATCAAGACGATAGGTCTCTTCCAGCGCCGAGTAGTCGATTTTACCGGCGACAAAGGACCCGGCTGGCTCCTCTCCCTCGACACGGAATGTGGCGTGGTCGGAGAAGATTTCAACCAGGACATTCAGCGTGTTCTCACGAAGCGATGGCGAGAACGCCAGCGCCGACGTGAACAAAAGCACGGAGATGAGGGCCGCGACGAGGACGATTCGCAGTACGCAGGAAGGCTTGCGCTTTTTGGAATGTTCATAGGTCAGCGCCTCTTCGATGAACTTGTCGTCGATCCCATTCATTGCGCTGGAGAATTTCTGAGCCAATGTCAACAAGCCAAAACACCCCTTTCTGCAAGATGCGTTTGTAATTGCTTACGGATTCGGGAAAGCCGGACAGAGACGTTCTTTTCCGTCAGACCGGTTCGAGCCGCAATTTCTGCATAGCTGTCGGAGAACCAGTAGCGCCGCAGGAAGATCACGCGGTTTTCCTGTGACAAGTCCCTGAGAAAGTCTTCAATGATTGCAATCAACTCTTTTTCCTCGAGAGAGTCTTCAACCGAGACTGAGGAAGAAAGGCAGTTTTCCAATTCCTCCATTGTCGAGTCGTAATTGCTGTTTCGCTTGAGAGCTGTATTGGCCCGATAACGCATGATAGAAATATTCCGAACGATCTTGCAGACAAAGACGGACAGCGGATTGGGCCTGTGCGGAGGGATCGCATTCCAAACACCGAGATAGGCATCATTCACGCATTCCTCTGCGTCCTGTTGATCCTTCAAAATGCTGCGGGAAAGATTATGGCAAATCGCCCCATATTTGCCGTCCAGCGCTTCGATTGCAAGCTCAGAACGTGCAAAGAACAAATCAATGATCTTGATATCATCCACAAGGAATCACACCCTTCTATTTATTACCTTGCAAATTGGGCTGAAATACTACATCAAAGCAAGAATTTTTATCGGGAATTTTGGAAGATTCCCTGTTCTCCGCTGTCGTATTGCTGTCCCAACATAAAAAGCAATACGACCAGCAAGATCTCATTTCTTCACCCAGACCGGTTTTCGTTCCATTCTATAACAGATGTGCGGGGATATCAAACCCTTGAAGGATTTCGAAATATCTATAGTGTACGTGTATGGTTTGGCACGGAAAACAACCTATAATTTACATTGATGTACCACTTGAAGAACATTTTGCACATAGCTGAAAATATTTATTTGGCTAACTTGTCGAAAAATGAATGGCGCGTTATTCCTTGTAAGAATGTGTTCTCTTTTTACATCTATATATCAGACGTTAAAAGAATTATTGACTTATCCCATCAGCTCCTTTAGTATGGCTATTGATAAAACAAAATGATTTTGCAGTGGAGGCATGCTCATGGAAAGAAACGGAATAGACAAACTCAAAAAGGTCAGCATAATACTCCCGTTGGTCGTTGCGGTCATATTCAATTCCAGTGTTGCGGCTATTGATCGTGAGAACAATTCTAAACTGAGCTGCGGAATAGATTCCTATTATGTGAAAGATATGATAGCTCAAGACGATCATATATGGCTTCTTTTGCATGATAGCTCGATAGGCAAAGATGCAGTAGCCTGTATAAATGAAAAGACGCTTGAATTGCAGACATGCTATCGAAGCGGCGAAGATTTAGAAGATGAGATGATCATTCAGAATATGTCTGTCCAACCAAATGGTTCAGTTTGGCTTGACCTATTCTATCCGAAGAATCCAAAGGGTTTGCAATACAGCCTTTTTATTCTTCAAGACAATGTTAATGTGGCTGCGGCCAGTAATGTTGTCCTCTGCGAAAATGTTGCCTTATGGGAAAATGGAAGTTCGCTGTGTTACTGGGATAGCGATGAGATCGTCAAATCTGTGGACATTCCTGCTGGCACAGAGCCTTATGCGATTTCGGCATTGAATGGCAGGCCATGTTTTGTAGATGCCTATACTGGCAAGGTATTCCTTTTGAATGAACACGGAAAATGGATCAATCAGTACAGTATCCCAGTTAGCGATAATAAGGTTTTGCCCCAAGAATTTGTGAACTTTTACGCTTCCATGACAAGCTGCGGTAACGAGGTGTACTTGTCGTATCTTGTCGGCCCGGAAAAGAGCAATAGTCTGAACAGAGGCGGCCTTGTGAGGCTCAGCGACGGAAAAAGGTTGGGAGACACTGCCGGTTTGATCGTTCATGCCAAGAAGCAAAATGATGATTCTGTGCAGCTTTATATGACCAACGGTTTCTCCGACAATTCCAAGCTGAAAGAGTACCAACAGCTGTCTATTAAATCAGACACAATCACCGAAGCAAGGGCTTTCCAACAAGACGGCGACAATACGGCTATATATTTGCCGGCAGAGTGGCAGTATAGGGACAACCTCGGCCGTCTATGGGGATGGTCAGAGACAATTCGGAATAGTATTACCTGCATTGATACGGATAGCCTTACAGATACCGACAGCAAGTTCAGTGCGTCTACCGACTATTATGGCTTCCTGGACGCGGATGAGTCAGCATGGTATGGAAGTCAGCAACAGGGCGTTATAAAGTCAGTTGTCCAGTTGGGCATTATGAACGGATATACTGACGGTACATTTCACCCTATAGGCAATATCACACTGAGCGAAGCAATTAAAATGGCTGCTGTTGTCCATGCCACATGTAATAACCAGACAATCTCTTTTTCAGCATCAGATGGTGGTAAATGGTATGATGCCTATCTGAACTATTGTGTAAAAAATCGAATTGTCTCGAGCGACGAATATTCCAGCCTCGATGCTTACGCAACACGAGCGCAAATAGCACATATTTTCGCGAAAGCAACATCTGATTTTGCCGTTGTCAACGACATTGACTATGATTATATTCCTGACGTAAGCGAACGAAGCGAATACGCTGATGAGATACTTGCTCTTTACAGAGCAGGCATCTTGACCGGAGATGAAAGAACCAGAGCATTCAGACCATCTGACACCATTACACGTGCTGAAGCAGCTGCAATAATCTCGAGAGTAGCTTTGCCTACGACGCGAATCAAAATCGTTTAAAATGGGAAATGAAAAATTCTGTACCCTATGCAGAGGCACTGCAATGGAGCATGATCTGGAAAAGTTAGCGGTTACGGCATTGCATATCTCTGCAAGTCCTATAATGAGGCACGATTTCTGCATAGAATCTTGGAAACATTGTGAGCAAGTGAAATCCGAATTATTTGCGTTTATGGTTTAAACCATAAATGCCTCGAAGTAAGTTGGGATTCTATCTGTTATTGACACGTATTTTAGAGTCAGTTTGCTATCCTCATCAAATCTTCCATATACCGATACGTCATCGGAGCGCATTCTTGCAGCAACGATATAGCATTGGTATTTCCTGCGTACTTCACCCAATAGGCAAAGCAGTCTGCGAAGTATTCTCTGACGTTGGTTTTGGCATAGTTCCGCAGCGGCGCGGCGGCAGCTTCTGCACGAAAGAGCTGTTCATGCTCTGCAGGGAATCCCAGCGTCCAATCGAGAAAATGTCCGAATTCATGGAGCGTCGCGCTGGCCTCCGAGATGTAGATGGTTTTCTGGCCGTAGCTGGTGGCTCCAATGCAGCTCATGTTCAGTTTCTTGCTGAGGCCGCCCATGTAGTCGAAGTCGATGCAATATGTCCAGCCAGCGGCATTGAAGGCATCGAGGACCTGTTCGGGTAATTTCCGCAGTTCCAGCAGGAAATCGTTGACATTGACACCTGCCGCATTCACCAACGTCACCGGAGCTTCCGGGGCTGTCACGGTGAAGGCGCGGGTCAGAATTGCGTGAAGGAGCATGGCAGCATCCCTGCGGGTAACGATCTCATTTGCAGTGTTCGCCTCGCCGCAGAGCTGAAGCTCCTTCCCAATGCGAATGCAGTTTTCATGATCGGGCAGCGACACGCCGCCCGCATAGAGTACGCTGTCGTAAACGGGGATCTTGGCTGCGGCAAAGGCGCTTTTGAGCAGCGCTCCCCGGCATAGCTGGATATTGGGCGCGGAAAGTGCAGTTTCGTTCAGCCAGCCCTGCCGGTAGGCTTCCACGACGCTGCTTCGACCTACATCCTGCCAGCTGTCACCGATAGTTTCCGCACCATAGGCGCGGCAGAGCATGACAGCCCACTGCTCCACAGCGATGAGCTGTTCCGGCGAGAAGCAGTCATTTCCCGTTCCGGCAGCGATCTCACATTCTGCCAGATATATCACGCTTTCATAGCAGTCCGCAGACTCCGGTACGTCATCAAAGCCTGCGCAGGCAGCGGAAGCGGCTGTGGGCAGGATCAATGACAGGACAAGGGTGCAGACAGCCAACGCTGTTCTTCTAACGATCGTCTTCATAAGTTCCTCCATATTCTTGTTCTTTCTCTGTCCTGTATCCTCCGGGAGAGTAGGCTCTTCTGGATGCGCCATGGTGACGCTACCCTATGGACAGAATTTTGAGAGTAAAAACGTCACAGTCCCCCCTTGGCGGGAGGCTGTGACGTTTTGTGCTTTGTCAGCCGATATAAATTGCTCGTGAGACTGCCGTTGGAGCGGTGGCGGTTCTGCTTCTCAATGAGCTGCCTGCGCTCCAAATCTGCCAGAGCCCGCTGGACTGTCCGCGGCGAAAGCCCTAATTCACGGGCAATGGTTTTGATCCCAGGCCAGCAGACACCGGAGGCATCCGCCCGGTCCCGAAGGTAGATATAGACCGCCTTCTCCCGGTGGCTCAGATGCTCCTCGGCGTAGATAAAGTTGAATTGACTCATCTGCTTCCCTCCATGTTATAGGGATTCTTTGTGCAGCTCCGATGGATGCTGCGGATGAGTTCGCTCTGGTCAACATAGGCAATCTTTCGGGCAGCCTGCTCCGGCATCCGGTAGCCGTCCGGGTCAAAGGTGATGCCCCAATCCAGAAAGAGACGCAGTTTGGTGCGCATGGGATGCGTTCCCGTTTTCATCACCACAAACTCTCCCTTGGGGATGGATTTCAATTCATCCGGCGTCATGAGCGCACGCTCCATCATCTGCAAGGACTGGCTGCTCTCTTTCCCCTGACTGACGGAGCCGGACAGTACCGTCCTGCTGCCGAGTGCAGCGGAGAGGGCATCTGCCGTTTTGCTCTGGGGCGAAAAGCCGCCGAAGATGGTGTCCTGGCAGTTGTCACATATAATTTCCGCACCTTCTTTACCATAGTTCTTCTCCAGTTGGGCAAGGCTCTGGATAATGGGTACCAGCGTCAGTCTGCGGGAGCGCCCCGCGCTGAATAGGGGCAGGATGTCAAAGGGCGGCATGGTTCCCAGCTCATCGCAAAACAGCACCACGCGGTTTTTGAGCCTGCCGCCGGTTTCATCCGCCACGGAGAACAATTCGCGGGACAGATTTTGTATCATGAGCGCCGCGATGAAATTCTTGGCGGGATCTTCTTCCGGCAAAATCAGGAAGATGGCGCACTTCTCCGAGGCAAACATTTCAGCGTTGATGGGGCTGTCGTAGCAGATGACCTGCTCCAGTTCCGTATCCAGAAAGGCGTTGAGGCGGGACATGACGGTGGACATGACCGAAGCCATAGATTGATCCGCACTGGTGAGGGCTGCGCCTGCCAGCCACCGGGCCTTATGCTCCGGCGGCAGTTCATCCATGAGCAGCTGAAAACCGTTCTTGCCTCTTGACTTCGGCGCTGCCAGCAGATCTTGCACCAGCTTGAACGCCGAAACGATGTGGCGCTTCTCCGTGCCGTCCTTTTCCGGCAGGATAAATTCCGCAAGCAGCATGACGATGGCGGCCAGCACACCCTCTGCGCTCTCATAGAAAAAGGCGTTGTCGCCGTATTGTGCAGCGTCGCCGTCCGGGTTGATGATAGTCTTGGCGAGGATCTTGGCGTATTTCTCTGCGCGCGCTCGGGCAGCGAGGTTCTCCGGATGCTTGCGCGCAATATCCATGTAGTGATTCATCAGCGTCAGGAAATTGAAGCCGTCTGAGCGGGTTGGATTGCGCAGGTCAATGACGGATACCTTGTAGCCGTAATACTGGGAGGCGATGGCACCGTAGTTGCGCGCCAAGTCTCCCTTGGTGTCCAGAGCCAGATAGCTCATGCCGCAGGCGCTGGCATATTCGAGATTCGGATATAGGAAAAATGCCGTCTTGCCCACGCCGGAGGCGCCGATCATCAGACAATGGATATCATCGCTGTCCACCAGCGCACGGACATCCCGCTGATTTTCCATCACATTTTTGATTTTGGAAATTGCCGATTGCTTTTTCTTTGGCTTCCGCTTTTCTTTTTTCCCGCTGTAGGACGTCGCAGCTTTTCCAGCAGCTTGCGAGAGGTTTTCAGCAGGAATCCTCCCTCGCTTTTATGGTTTCTGCCGCCGACGCTGCCGAGGACGAGGCCCTGTACCGTGGGAAGCTCCTCTCCCTTGCGCCAGCGGCGGGGACGGAACGGGACCACATGATAGGTCGTGTGGATCTCCTTGGGCGTTGCCCAACGCGCCGTGCCGTGCTGACCGTCGCCAACGGTTTTGCTCTTGAAATTGTTGAGAGAATAATTCTTGGAGAGGAAGGACACTACGAGCAAAAATGCCAGCAGTCCGCCGCCAAGCAGAATCAGGGGCCATATGTTTTCGTTCATGCGTCTTTCTCCTTCCTCTCGAATTTGGCGCATAGATCGTCATTCCAATCCTTGCGCACAGGGCAGAGCCGCTCCACCTCCAAGCCCATGTCCTCCAGCGTATCCGTCATACGGTCGCAGGCGTCTTCGCCCGCGTCATCGTTGTCGAGGCACAGATACACCATGTCCAGTTTCGGATTCTGCCGCAGCCGTTCCAGCACCGGCTGGATGGAAGTTCCGCAGCAGGCAACGTAGCTGTGCTCCTGCCAGCCGTATGGATAGAGGGTAATGTGGGACAGAAGGTCGATGGGCGCCTCGAACACATAGAGGGACTTGTCCGTGCCGTCCTTATGGAAGCAATGCTCACTTGCGCTGCCCTCAATGTTCATGCGGAAGGTCTTTCCGGTGCTGTTGGTACTGCGGATGTGCGCGTGCTTGGCCTCACCGCTGTCATCCAGCCCCACGAAAACACAGTTGTGATGCTTGTCCTCGTAGAGCAGCTTTTCATGTACGAAGGCGGAAATAACCTCGCGGTCAATGTGGCGCTGACGCATGAGGTAGGCATACATACGCCGCATGGTTCCGTAAGGCTCCGGCAAAGCGAAAGCCTTTGGAACTTCCTTCACAGGCTTTGCCTGCTCATGCGATTTACCGTTCTTTCTGCCCAGCAAAAGCAAAACCGCCTCCTGATAAGGGAGGCGGTAATAGCGCTGGACGAAGCTGACGGCATAGCCGCCGACCCGTGCGGAGTGGTCGAACCATTTGCTGCCCCGCACGGTGATGCTGGGATCGTTGGGGGGACGGAACTCCCGGCCAGAGCGCACGGGTCGCTCCCCCTGGGCGCGCAGCAGCGACACGAGATCCGTGTTCTGCGCACGTGCTTTTTCCTCCGGCGTGAAATAGATAAATTGGCTCATGATGTTTCCTTTCAGGTCATTGCTCTTTCTGTTGACAATATGTGTTTTATCACATATAATGAGTTGCGGAGAAAGCGTGGTGAATGTATGGACTACACTGTGGAATACTACGAGAAGGATGATGGCAGCAGACCTGCTGAAGAATTCATTCTCTCGCAGGATAATAAAATGCAGGCAAAAATATTCGCTGCATTGGAATTGCTCGAAAGCAAAGGCCCCGCCTTACGCGAGCCATATTCAAAGGTGCTGGATGACGGAATTTTTGAAGTGCGTGCAAAGCAAGGTACGGATATCAGCAGGGTGCTTTACTTTTTCGTGGTGGGACGCAGAGTGATCCTCACCAATGGCTTTGTAAAAAAGACGATGAAAACCCCGCCGCGCGAGATAGAACGTGCCAAGCGGTATCGCGCAGACTTTAATCAAAAAAAGGAGGCATGATTTATGGGGAAGAATTTTCGTGAGACTTTGAACGAAAGAATGCAGGACCCTGCGTTCCGTGCGGAGTGGGATGCGCAGGAACCGGAACGTCAGATCATGCGCGCCATTGTTGAAGGCCGTGAGGAAAATGGCATGACGCAAAAGCAGCTTTCCGACATTACCGGCATTACACAGGCTGACATCAGCAGGCTGGAAAGCGGAACGGCCAATCCCTCTCTGCGGACGCTCAAGCGTCTTGCCGCAGGCATGGGAATGGCGCTCAAGCTGGAATTCGTTCCGACGCAAACACAAATCTGACTTCAAAAAAAGCTGCCGCAATTCAAATTGCGGCAGCTTTTTTTATCTGAATGTCTGCTCCTCGTGGTCGTCCGGCTTGTGTCCCATCGCCAGCCGCTTGCGCTGCAATTCCTGACGGCGCTTGCGGTCGATCTGCAAGCCGCGGTGGATCTGATCGACCTTGCTGTTGTCCTCGAAGATCCTGCTCATGTGATGCAGCATCCGCACGATGGTTTCGCTCACCGTGGGGGCATGGTAATCCGCTTCCGCCGGTACGCTCCCTTTCTGCTGATTGGGGTGATCTGACCACTGAGAGAAAGCCGGTGCATCTCCAGCCGCAGGCGGTGTGGTACCCTTAGATGCGGCATCATCAGCGGAGGCGGAATCTTCTGGTGCGGCACTCGCCGCACGGTCAGATTTGGGCTGCGCCGACGCAAGAGATGCCGTGACCTCAGAGTTCTTTGGCGCGGCTTCTGCGGCATCCTTTTTAATGATAGGTCCTTCCTGCGCGGAAGGTGTTCTCCGCACATCCGCGTACCGCTGCCGCTCCGCTATCCATTGCAGTGTTTCCTGAATGACCATATTGCGGACGCTCCGGAACTCCTTTTGCTGGGAGAGCGGCAGACGCTTGCGCGGCCGCTGATCGTAGTCCAGGCACACCTGCTCGTAGAGCGTCTGCCACGTTTCATAGGCGGCGGACACCTGCTCATCCTTCGCCAGCTCCTCCACGATGGCATCCACGATGGCCTTGACCCTTGGCGGCAGGTAACCGTAGACCTTTCGGCCCTTGATCGTCAGCAGACGCTCTGCTAACTCCTCGGTGAGCTGCTCCAGCCGCGCATTATCTATTGAGCCATGCTCCAACTGCGTGATGCACTCCACCATTGCCTTGCGGGTCTGCGTCTGGAGCTCCTGTCGCGCGGTACCTTTTTGCTGGTAGATGTGCATCCGATCCGCATAATAGATTCGTCTGGCAAAGGCAGACTTCACCTGCCGGATGCCTTCCTTCGTGAGATAGCCCTCGCGGGGGTCGGTCGAGAACACGATCATGTGAATGTGCACCTGCTTCGGCTTGCGATGAAAGGCGGCATACCAGCGCAGGTTGTCCGATTGGATCTTGTACGCCGCCGCGATGTCGTTGGCAGACGCCTTGACCAGCGCCTGCCAGTTTTTCGCACTGTCGTAGCCCAGCCGCTCGGCGTCCTCACGGCGC
>OHCK01000424.1_pt1 | contig 18670 bp, 16 predicted proteins | sample 1577611 | NCBI WGS metagenome assembly OHCK01 (sample SAMEA3879586, study PRJEB24766) | human gut metagenome | biome: human-associated habitat; feature: feces | place: USA | collected 1985/1987 | reverse complement strand
CGCTCTGCAAGCTGATCCAGTTCTGCCTCGTGTACGAGATAATCACAGTTCAAGCGAACCTCGATACCATCAAGCATTCGCTCCACCATCTTCGTATAGCCACCTACAGGAATACCTTGGAATGATGCGTTGAAATAGTTGTTGTCGAAGGTCAGGCGAACCGGCAGTCGCTTGATTATGAACGCTGGTAGCTGATCACATGGTCTTCCCCACTGTTTCTGTGTATAGCCTTTGATTAATTTCTCATAGATATCAGTGCCAACGAGGGATATCGCTTGCTCTTCAAGGTTCTTCGGTTCTGTAATTCCTGCAGTCTTTCTTTGCATCTCGATTCTGGCCGCAGCATCTTCTGGCGTCACCACTCCCCACATCTTATTGAAGGTATACATATTAAATGGCAAGCTGTATAACTCACCCTTATAGTTTGCCACCGGGCTGTTCGTGAAACGGTTAAATGTAGCAAAACGCTGGACATAATCCCACACTTCCTTATTATTTGTGTGGAAAATGTGCGCACCATATTTATGGACATGAATACCTTCCACATTTTCGGTGTATACGTTTCCTGCAATATTGGACCTCTTGTCGATTACAAGGACTTTTTTTCCTGTTTCAAACAATTGATGAGCTACTACTGAGCCATAAAGCCCTGCTCCGACAATAAGAAAATCATATTTCATAACTAGACCTCCTTCTTGATCTGAAGTTTCTGTTTGATGTTTGCAATAAATTCACCAATATAAAACGCTGCAATAAACGTTCCAAAAAATCTTAATATAATAATTCCAAAAGAAACCCACTCTATCCCGAAAGATGCAATTCCTAAAATCGAGTAAACACTTGATAATATTAGATAGTTTAATGGTTCTGAGTACAGATACACGTCCATGCTTCTTTCAGAGATTTTTTTAAGGGCAAGAGGATATTTACTAGCAATACTCCCAATCTGATCGGATAAGATGAAGGCTATCGCAATTCCCATAAGAGCAAGAGCAAAATCTCTGATGATAAAAATGGGTAGCGTCTCCTGAACGTGTCTAAATACGAAAAACAGCCCTATATCAAATATTAATATGCTACAAGTCACCCACCTTTGCTTCCTTATCTTATCTGTAATACATTCAATTTGTTTTCCTAAATAAAACCATATGCAATACCTCATGGGATTTCCAAATGGTATATAATCATTTGCATAATACTGTAAAACAATCCCACCCGTATACATCAATAGCAGTATTATTAATCGCCACGAATTATTATGAATTAATTTTATTGTAATGTAGACGATTACGAATACTAAAAATAAGGATTCTAAATACCACAAATATACTCTATTAGGAAATATCAATTGCAACAACACCTTAGAGAAAGGAACTCCAAGATAATATCCACTAATGTATTTAATTGGAATATTCCAAAAAAACCAAGTACCAAACAGCGGAAGAATGAGCCTCTTGAATTTCTTTCCAATAAGAGATGATAATGTCCACCTATTCTGCTTAATTTGATTCCAAAATAGACAACCAGACAAGGCAAAAAATGCAGGCATATGGAATGAATATAAGTAGTTGCTTATAATTTTTATTGCCAAGTGCACTTTTGTATCGCTTATTCCATTTGCAAGCATCATGGTCTGATAATAAATCCCGCCAAACGGTGTTATTATATCGTAATAACTGCAATGACTAAGCACAACAAGAATAACAAGAACCACTCTCATATAATCATATCTTAATACTCTGCTCTGCTCTGCTCTGCTCTGCTCTGCTCTAGGTATTGTTGGCATCATGGTGCCTCCTGTCAAGTCTTATTTACGTACTATTTTTTTACATTTATCAAGCACACCGTTCCATATTTCCACAACTAGGGCGTCTTTCCAAAACAATAATATAAGAAAATATGTACCAAAAAATATTGTTGCCGATATAACTAAAATCAAAAAACTTCCTATGCTTAATCTATTTATCCAAATCGAAATAATTGATGCGATCATAATAGCAATCATTATTTTGTAGCTATGTATTTTCTTGAAAAAACCTTTCACGTATTCTTTGATTCCATGGAACTGTACTAGAAGTACCACAAATTCCGCAAGTAAAGTGCCAAATGCAGCTCCAGCGGAAGCAAACAGAGGAATCAATGCAGCGTTAATTAAGATATCAACTATCGCCCCAGACACTTCAGAGTAAAAAACTATTTTCTCCTTTCCTAACGGCACAAGCATCTGTGTTCCGAAGATGTTTGTTATACCAATTAGAATCAATGTTGGCATAATAATCTGCATCGGTAAAATTGCGCCATCATAGGCATTCCCAGACAGAAAATAAATTCCTTGCTTTGCAAACAAAATAAAATATATTGTCATTGGTGTAGCAACCAATGCAACAAAATTCAACGCTTTATTGCTGATACGTTTAAATTCATTAATTTGGCCTTTTTCTATATAGTAAGTGGAACGAGGTAATAAAACCGTACCTAATGATGTGACAAGACTGACTAAAATATGTTTGATCTTTACAGCTGCGTTGTAATATCCTACGTCAGTATTGCTTGACATAAATCCGAGCATAACAGTATCTAAGTTCGTATATACTGTGATTGCACATGACATTGCAAAAAAGATAAATACAAGTTTTATATGTCGTTTAACATTGTATTTCGGCAATGGCTTCAAGTCGATATACTTATGTATATTAATGAAATTAAAAACATTTGAAGCTGATGATGCAAATATGGAAATGCCTCCATAAATTACATAGTCAGATTTTTCATGTACAAACAAAAACATTGCCACAAGAGCAATAAACTTAAATATTATTGATCTTATCGTAATATATGTATACTGTTCTAATGCTTTATATAACCACTCCATTCCAACTGAAGTGAGAAAAATTGTAGCACTAATGATTATGTATAAAGTTCTGTCCTCAAACAGTCTGGGTACAGTTAACAGTGCTACGGCAAGAGCGAGATATGAAAACACGTTCATGCCAAGATTGATAAACAGAAGTTCATGCGCTGTCCGTGTCAATTCAATGCGATTATCACGTACCTTTGCACAGGCTCTTATTCCATAAATAGGTATGCCTAATTGAGCAATCATAGAAAAATAGGAAATCAATGACGTCGCAAAAGAAACCTTTCCGGTTCCTTCTGGAAGTAATATTCTCGAAATATAGGGAAAAGTAATTAAGGGAAATATAAATGAAGACATCGTCAAAATTGCATTCATTATAAAATTCAGTTTTAACGATTTCTGTTTTTCCATTCTACTCATTTATATAATCCTGCTTTCTAGGTCGCATGTCACCCAACTATATCCTTTTAAAACTTACTGCTTTAAATTTGGTTCTTTCAACAAAATACCGAACCATTGCCCAGAACACCAAATACTTTATGAACTGTATACTGACAATACCCTCATAAAATTTATTCGAGAAAAAAGAAAACGCCAAACTATAAAACACGTAAGAGTAAACTATGATCCAGAGGTTAATAGAATATCTTCTATTTCTTTTTGACGGCTTAGTTGCTTTCTGATATAGAACTTGAGAAATCAGTCCCATAAGGATCATTAATACAATGACACCCGTCACTCCAAAATCATAGAGATAAGCATAAAATGTTGTATAAACATTTCCGCAAACATATCCATTTGATCTTAGAAAAGGTAAGTCTAGTTCGTAAACCCATGAATCTATTTTCAAAAAACCACCAAGGAAATTTATCATACGTACAAAAGTCATCTTCCCCCACACATCTGGACGAGAAAAAGATCTTCCCATTACGTTATTAATATAGTAATCAAGGTTCCTAATTGGTGCACTTAGATATGTGGATAAATATCCTCCAAAATCTGCAGCAGAGACTCTTCCTAATAATTCACCAACTTTTTGGAAAGTTCCAACAACTATAACAGCGATTAATATAACCAACAGTATCTGTCGAAATTTTAGTCTTCTTCGTTTAGATTTTTTCTGCCAAATAATTACCATCATTGCCACGCCTGCTACTAGCAGAGTCACCGCTCCACCTCTAGAACCCTTCTCGAGAGAGATGGCAATAGAAAGGATGAGATTTAACAGTGGGAGTTTGTCAACTTTTTTAGATACTGCGAAATTATTTGCGACAATATAAAACCAAATAAATCCTGAAGCATAACAAAAATCATACAAATTGTTGTTTAGACGACCAAGGCTTATATTCTCTGTAGTAAAAGATTTAAGATTTTTATATCCTGAAATCAGAATTGAAAGTGAGCCAGATATTCCAAATCTCCTTGAGATCCTCATAACAGCAATCAGGCAAAGTGCAAAAGTAATCACTTGTAATGCCGCAAATATCCAACAATTTATTCTACCAACTTTTATATAATTAAGCTCTTCCGGCTCTATCGTTGATTTGAATCTATTCTGTTCAAACCTTCCTGAGCGTAGGAATACTTTCCCAGCCCTTGCAAAATACACTGCTCCAAGAAAGCATAGACTCCCAACTAACATAATAAGATATGTGTTATTCTTTAGTTCAACACGCCACTTATCTACATTATAGATCAAATCTATAGCCGCTAATGAAAATGGTGCAAAGAAAGCAACTGGGGGTGAAGCTATTTCCTGATTATTTGTATAGAAGGAAATAATGAATAGTACAACCATTGTAATAGCTAATGTATAGACTATCAATTTATATTTTCCCCTCTCCTGTCATATATTTCATTTATCATTTTTTCGATATCTGAGCATCTATATAAGTTTTAAAAGTATTGAACTGAGAGAACCCTTCTATTGTTCCCTTCCATACAGTCCTAGCTTTTATGGCTCCATTTTTTTGCCCCAAATATTTAACCGAACAAACAGCCTGTGCCAGCTTTTTTATGATTGTAATCGCTCTATTCCGATCTTTCTTATAATAAAGTTGGTTTACAATATTATTGCGGACATAATAATGGTACATTTTAATTCTATTTTCATCTTGGAAATTACTAAGATCAAGTTTTTTCGCACCCATTCTCTTATGTATTGCAATGCTTTTCCCGACCATATATGCAGGTCCGTAAAAATGTGTTAAGCGAAGAGTATATTCTCCATCGTCACCCCAAATAAAATAATCCTTACACGGAAGTCCGCATCTAAGTACAGCATCTTTTCTTATCAACAATGACACAAATGTCGCATCTGCTATATTTATGATACCTTCGCCTAGGTATTTATAAAAGTGTGGATACCCATTTGCAGATTCACTTGTGTCGATGTTGGGGACATTCATAAACTCGCCAGCGGATCCAAACACAGCACTAGCATAAAACGATGTGTTGTCATCATCAATAAAATCATCTGCAGCTAGCAACTGTTCCAAGCAGTCAGATGTTGGAATAGTGTCATCATCCATAATCCAAAGCCAATCCACTTCCGAAGACGAGGAGACCTTCATTCCCTCATAAAATCCACCGGAACCGCCAGTATTAGAATCCATATTCACACATATTATTTTTTTGGCATCAAATTCTCCGCCAGCTTCAAAAAGCTTCTCTGTGCCATCAGTACTTGCATTATTGATGACAAATATTTTGTCTACGGGCACTGATTGCTGAAGAATAGCATGTAAGCATTCTATAAGCAATTTCTTTCTGTTAAATGTAACGATTACGGCCGCCACCTTAGTGTTTATCATTTAAATTCCCTCCGTATCACTCACAATCTCACGATATAGTTCATTAATTCTAAATGCATTGTTTTGAGCGGTCATCTCGTTAAGCATTTTGCTCTGCCCTTGTTTTGCAATATCACGCATTCTATCAGGATACTTCAATGCTAACCTTATTTTTGCTGCTAGGTCAGAATAGTCTCCACTTGTATATAGAAGCCCTGTTTCATTGTCAGAGACGAGTTCCATAGTTCCGCCTGAGTTAGCACCTATAACGAGACATCCACTCATCATTGCCTCAACCGTGACCCTTCCAAACGCTTCGGATTGAGAGCACATTAAAACTATGTCCGTATCTCGATATAACTGTTTAATGTCTGATTGCGGTCCTATAAACTGAATCCATTTGTCAAGGTTCTTACTTCCAACATAATTTCGCAAGAAATTAACATATTCGCTTTCTTTTCCAGCAATTCGTAGATTAATATTGTCTATGCCTTCTTCTATCAGTATTTCGCAAGCTTTTATAGCCTGATCTTGGCCTTTGGACCGATTTATCGAGCCAACGATTGCTAGATTAATCCCATTTCCAGAAAACAAGTCTTTATGATCGATATAGAAATCGTCACTATCTATTCCATTATAGATCGTGACAATATCCGCTTCTGGAAGCAATTTTTTATACTTTTGATATATACTGTCCGATATCGCGACTACTCTGTTTGCTTCTCCGATTAGTGAATAACCTTTTTTATTATTCCATATACATCTTTCCTGGTCTTCCTCGAGAAACTCTCGAATGTGCCATACAAATGGGATATTCTCCAAAAGTGCGGCTTGAGCTCCTACATATGAGCATGAAGTGTTGATGTGAACAATCTGGATTTTTTCCTTTTTGATCAGCCTTCTGATTTTTCTTATCGCAATAATATTGTACACTTGTGATAAAGGCATCCAAATATAGCACAGGGCAAGTTTTATCTTCCGTATTATCTGCTTTGGTTTATATGGAACAAACCAGTTGAATGATCGAATTTTCACATATTCTATGTTGTTATCCTCAAGAAGCTTTTCTCCATTCCCATTGCAATGCAATAGAACCAAAATATTGTGTCTATATTGGTTCTGCAAAAGACTGCAAAGCTTGACCATGCTTAAGAAAGCCCCAGATGTAGCATTATTATCGGAAGGGACAAATAATATCTTCATTTAAACCTCTTTCACTGCTCTTGGTTTCAAAGTTCTATATACGTCATAGATCGCATCTGCATTTTTTTCCGCTGTCATGTTTGATAACATATACGCCTGACCAGATTTGGCTATATCGTTTGCTATCTTTTTATTTTCTAACACATAAATAATTTTTTCCATTAAGCTGTCAACATTGCCACTCTCATATAAATATCCCGTCTTTGAATCTTCAATTAGTTCAATGGTGCCACCAGTATTAGCACCTATTACTACGCATCCTCCCATCATGGCCTCTACTGTTACCCTACCAAATGCTTCAAATCTGGAACATACGAGAACAATATCTGCCTGATGGTAATATTTAACTGTGTCTTTTTGAAGTCCTACAAATCTTACATTATCAACTATCCCCAACCTCTCCGCTCTATCTTTTAAGTTTTGTGCATACTTAGTCATATCTCCTACAATTGTTAAGATAAAGTCTTTGAATCCTTTATCAACTAACCGCTTACACGCTTCTATTGCCTGAGCTTGACCTTTCGATTCATTGATAGTGCCAACCATCAATATTTTAGTCTTGTCATTTTGAAATAAAGTACGAGGTGAAGAAGCATAATAAGATGCATCAATGCCATTGTATATTTTTAACAGGTTAGTATTCTTTAAAAGCTTTTCATATTTGTTATAGAGGCTATCGGAAATAGTTATTACAGCGGATGCTTTTGATATTAAACCATATCCACTTTTTCTATTCCAAATCCTTTTATGTTGATCTTCTTCGAGAAACTCCCTTAAATGCCACACTAAAGGCACATCACTTTTAATCGCTGCTTTTGCAGGAGCATAAATGTAACTTGTATTTTGATGCACTATGTCTACTTTTTCATCTCTAATTAGCTTTTTTATCCTTACTATGGCGAGCTGATTATACAACTGAGCAAATGGTTTTGTAACAAGCCTCACACATAGTTCAGCTTTTCTAAACAAACTACTAGGATGATCAGGAATAATCCAGTTATAAGATTTGATTTTTAAATACCTGATTCCATTTTCCTTTAGTAATTCTTCCCCTCTACCATTTCTTCTTAACAGGACAAGTACATCACAGCCATATTTGTCTCTTAATAGAATACAGAGTCGTACCATGCTTTGAAAAGCGCCTGCTAGATTATTATCAGAAGGAGTAAATAGTATCTTCAGCCCCATTTTAATTCACCCTTGCTTTATTTACACTTGTTGATTTCATTTTATAAAAGAGTGCAGCAAAATTATTTTTTACAAATCCAATCATTTTACCAACAAATATAGACTGCTTAACATTTTTCCTTTTCATCGGAGAAGCTGCAATGACAAGCAGTTTAGATCCTATTCTCCCATTTTTAAATGCCTTTTCGGTTAATTCGTCGTTTAATATTTCTTCTACCAAACGAGTTTTTTCCCTTTGGTTACTGATTGATATTTCCTGAACGCATTGTACAAGCCTTGCCGCATAATAACCGTATAAAGCTGCCATTATTTTCTCATCTTTAATGTTCCAATGGTCATATACCTTAAGAATATGTTCAAATTGTTCTTTACGCTTTTTATAAAGCATTCCATCGAAAACAGTTGTAGTTTCAGAACCTGCTCTCGATCTAAAGAAATGATAACCTGATGAAGAGCTTACAGCGACACGGTTAATGTCCATAATGACATCCATGTTAAAATGCAAGTCATCCCATTTCAGATTTGGAAACCTTAAATCTTTATCTCTAATATAGCTAGCAGAATACAGTTTATTCCAAGGTACCTAACTTCTTCCGGGTTATTAAGAAGTTTTTCATTTACAGATACCTGATATCTCTGATTCTTACCTTGCTCGTAATACTCCATGGTAAATCCGGAAATCACAAGCTCCGCATGTGTTTTTTCTGCTAAAACCACAAGTTCTTGCAAATACTCCGGATCAAGCCAGTCGTCTGAGTCAGGAAAATAAAAGTACTCCCCTTTCGCAATTTCTATGCCTGCATTTCTGGCACTTGGAGCACCACCATTCTCCTTATGAATCACCTTAACTCTTGAATCTATCTTTTCGTATTCATCTGCAATTTTACCGCAAGAGTCCGGCGATCCATCATCTACAATAATTAGCTCAAAATCTTTGAATGACTGATTTAAAATACTATCAATACATTTTCCTAAATACTTCTCGACCTTATAGACAGGGGTAATCACACTGACCTTGCACATTATTATAACTCTACCTTCCTTGAATAATATTTAGTCTCTTTTAAACAAGTCACGTGTGTAAACCTTGTTCTTTACGTCATCTAAACAATCATCATAACGATTGGCAATAATAGCATCGCTTCTTTTTTTGAATTCCGCTAGATCATTAAGGACCTCGCTGCCATAGAAAGTTGACCTGACCTCCAGCGTTGGCTCATATATTACAACTCTTGCGCCTTTTGCCTTAATTCGTTTCATAACTCCTTGAATGCTGCTCTGACGGAAATTATCACTTTTACTCTTCATAGTAAGACGATAGACACCAATGACAACATCTTTCTCTCCTACATAACCACCGCTATAACTATTTGCGCCTGCAATTTGCAGCACACGATCTGCTATGAAATCTTTTCTTGTTCGATTACTATCAACAATAGCTTTAATAAGATTCTCCGGTACGTCTTGATAATTTGCCAATAACTGCTTTGTGTCTTTTGGCAGACAATACCCACCGTAACCAAAGCTCGGATTGTTGTAGTAATCGCCGATTCTCGGATCCAGACTGACACCACGAATAATATCTGCGGTTTTCAGCCCTTTAACTTCGGCATAAGTATCAAGTTCATTAAAGTAACTAACTCTCAACGCTAAATACGTGTTTGCGAAGAGCTTGACCGCCTCCGCCTCAGTATACCCCATGTAAAGGACTTCAATGTTTTCTTTCATTGCCCCCTTCACCAACATACCAGCGAAGGTTTCAGCTTTCTCACGGCTATTCTCGTCGCATCCTACAATGATCCGGCTCGGATAGAGGTTATCATAAAGAGCCTTGGATTCTCTCAGGAACTCAGGACTGAACAGTATTCTATCCGTGCCATATTTCTTCCGAACGCTATCTGTATATCCAACTGGGATAGTGCTCTTGATCACCATCGTGGCTGTATCAGAGGAAGCCATGACAAGTTCAATAACACTTTCCACCGCACTCGTATCAAAGAAGTTCTTCTGTGGGTCGTAGTTAGTCGGAGCGGCAATAATAACAAACTCCGCATCCTTATACGCATTGACCCCATCTGTGGTAGCTCTAAGATTCAAGTCTTTAGTCGCCAGATACTCCTCAATCTCTTTATCCTGAATCGGGCTGATTCTTTTATTCAGTTTCTCGACTTTTTCAGGCACGATATCCACAGCGGTCACTTCGTTTTTCTGACTAAGCAATACTGCCAAGCTCAGTCCAACATACCCAGTACCCGCAACGGCGATTTTGTAATTCTTCATGCTATTTACTCCTCCGGTCCTCATCGAGCATATCCTCTGATTTTCTATGTACACATCGACTATTCGCAGATGGTATTACTCTATTCTTCATCCCTATTTTTACTCTACCACAAAAAAGCCTACGCGCTCTCACATACAGACTTTTCACTTTCACTTACGCTGCTCCGTCCTTCTTCAGCACCGCTCCTACGGTCTTCCACAGTATCCTCAGATCCTTTCCGAAGTTCCAGTTCTCGATATATTCGCGGTCCAGCTTCACGACTTCATCGAAATCCGTGATGCTGCTCCGTCCGCTGATCTGCCACATTCCGGTGATGCCCGGCTTCATGGCGAGTCTGGTACAGTGTCTGAGTTCGTACTGTTCTACCTCGGAGACAAGGGGTGGTCTGGTGCCCACGAGGGAGATATCACCTTTGAGCACATTGAAGAACTGCGGGAACTCGTCAATACTCCAGTCTCGGATGAAGTTGCCGATTCCTTTTTTATAGGTACCATCCGGCAGGATCCTGCTGCCAATGATACGGGGATCATTATCCATCTTGAACATCTTGCCATCAGACATTTTATTCTGTTTCATGAGCTCTGCCTTACGTTCCTCCGCATCCATATACATGCTGCGGAATTTATAGAGGCGGAACTGTTTGCCATTCTTGCCCACCCTGATCTGGGAGAAAAATATCGGTCCCGGAGACTGGATATAGATTGCCGGTGCCAGGAATATACACAGGATACCGGTCAGGATACATCCGATCAGCCCTCCTGTGACATCCAGACAGCGCTTCATGAACAATTGTCTGGGAGAGGCATAATTCATCGTAGCCGTTATTACCGGCATATCTCCCAGCTTTTCCATAATGATCTTCCGTCCGGATTCTGTCAGTGCATTGGGGACCCGCACGTGCGTTACAGTACCCATTTCCAGGAATTGTCTGACCAACGGTTCAGCGGATGCATCTCCCGGTTCCAGGTCTATATAGATCTCGTCCACCCAGCCGGTACGGGTATATTCAATGATACTATCAGCGTTCGCTATCACCGTATATTTTCCGATCTGCTGCCCCATCATATCCGCATCTACGACTGTGATGCCCAAGATCTGGTAAGCAGCATAAGTCTCTCCCTGCAGCTGCTCTGTCAGAATAGGCAGACGGTCTGCTTTGGTCACGATGATAAGGGAGCACTTTGGCGCATACTTGTTATGCTGCTTCAGATATGTCTTCCAGAGGATCCTTCCTACATAGCTCAGGATCCAGTAGAATACCATGGTCAGATATAGTACAGTTCGTGAGAACTGCTCAGCACTCTGCACGGTGACCAGATAGATGGCAAACAGTGCGAATACCTCCAGCACCTGCTTGGATGTCTGGATGGCCTCGACCCAGAAGCCACGCTTCATGACATTATGTAAATTTTCAAAAATGATACCAATGACGATATCTATCAGCAATAGTACGATTGCCATACCGGCATACAACTGATCCGCATACATATTACCGATCCCATGACGGATGCAATATGCAATATAAAAGGAGAGCTGGAGAACAATGATATCCAGTATCAGAAAGTCTGCATGTTTCAGCCAGCCACTGTACTTTTTTTTGTACATGTTTCTACCCTCCCCCGAATTTCTTCGGTTTATCACAATTATTTTATCGTTTTTTAGGTTTCTTCTTCCTCCATGTTAGTTAACCCTCAATATTACAACTCCCTGTTACAACGGATCAACGAAGCAGGCTTCCCCTCCTGTTTTATCTCCGTTTACTCTTCCGTTCCGTAGTTACCGTAATATTTACCATAGTACTTCCCGTAGTACTTCCCGTAGTACTTGCCATAATATTTGCCGTAGTACCCTTTGCCGCTCATCTCTACCTTATTCAGTACGCAGCCGAGGATCTTGCATCCGGTCATTGCCAGCTGGTCCTTGACCCTCTTAGCGAATCGGTAGCTGATCTCACCGCAGGCGAGGATGATCACCGCGCCGTCACAGAATTTGGAGACGACCGCAGTATCGATAACGCTTCCGAGCGGCGGTGTATCGATGATGACCATGTCATACTTCATACGGCATGCCTCTACCATTTTCTCGAATCGGGAATTGCCCAGCAGCTCACTGGGGTTGGGCGGTACCGGTCCGGCGAAGAGGAGATGGAAGTTCGGAATATCCGTCTCACAGATTGCCGTATCGAGATCTACTTTGCCGACTAAGTAATTGGTCAGTCCAAAGCGAACTTTACCTTTTTTATGTCTGCCCCTCATGACACTCTTACGCAGATCGGCGTCAATGAGGATTGTTTTCTTTCCATTCTGTGCAAAGGATTTGGCAAGCTCATAGGACACGCTGCTCTTGCCTTCGTTCGGTGTACAGCTGGTCACACAGATGACCCTGATATTTTCTCCGGAGAATTCGATGTTCGTTCGGAGCGTTTTAAATGCTTCTTTGGTACGGAAATCCTGTTTTTCCATTTTTAATTCAATGCTCTGCATCTTCCTGCTCCTTTTCTATATCTACGACTTCGATGGTCTCGTCCGCTTCCATCCGGGGCTCATAGTTTTCCTCTTCCTCCTTTGATCTCCGGGATTTCTTTTTCTTCTCCACGGTATCAAAATTAGGGATCAGTCCCAGGGTAGACAACTCCAGATATTTCTCAATGTCCTCGGAAGACTTGATCGTATCATCCAGCAGATACTGCATTATGATAATACCGGCTGACAGGATCACGCCGATCAAGGCTGCGATCACAGTCCACTTCGGGATTGAAGGCTCACAGGGTTTTTCCGGCAGGTTTGCCTCATCCGCTACATTTACAGCCTCCACATCCGTCACATCCTTGATATGTACCGCTGCAACATCACGGATGCTATTGGCTATGATCTGTGCATTGGCAGGATTCGGATCCTTTACCGTGATGCTGATGATACGGGTGTTAGAAGTATTTTCTACGGACACTCTCTTTTTCAGACTCTCGTAGCTTTCATCCAGCTGATACTGTGCGATCACCTTTTCCAGTACAGTACGTCCCAGGATCAGTTCCTCATAGTCCTTGGTCAGCTGGCTGGCCAGCTGCGCATCACTGTAGGTCATGCTGTTCTCATTCCCTTTACTGGTAGAGATATAGATGCTGGTCGTGGATTCGTACTGCGGTGTGATCAGAAAAAAGCTGACCACGAATCCAATGGCACCTGCCACGATGGCTGCGAGAATAATGATCCAGGCTTTGTGCAGGAGCAGACCGAACAGATCCTGTAAATCGATTTCAATTTCATCTTCCTGATAAGAAGTCTGCATGGTATTTTTCCTCTCGTTATACATAAATGGGTTCATTAGTTGTGCGTCAGGAACCTCCGGGCATTGCCACCCGTAAGTTCTGCGGCATAGATATCTCCGTATTTTCTGCGGAGGAGCTCCGCACATTTCTCTATATAAGGAGCTCTGCCCTCCGGTCTGTGTGCATCTGTGGATACAAAATCCACCAGACCGTTTTTCAGCAGGCTCTTCACGTTCTGTTTTGTAGTAAAACCGTTATCTCCGGTCACGGAAGCACAGTTCACCTGGATCAGTGCCCCGATCTCCCTCATCCACTGGATGGCGGCGAATTTCCGCTCCATCAGATTCCGGTATCTCTCCACATGGGCGATCACCGGCTGATAACCGAATCCCAGGATCTCTCTGACTGCATTGCGGATATACTTTTCCTCCGCATAGGGCTCGAATTCTACCAGTACACAATGGGAATCTCCCATGGTGATGATCTTCCCCTCTTCCATCCATTCTGACATTTCTTCTATGTAGTAATACTCTGTGCCTTTTTTTAAGGTGATCTGAATTCCTTCTGCCTCGGCCGCCTCCTGTACCAGGCGGATCCGTTCCTCCACCTTTGCAAGCGTCGGATGTCCCTTCCCCGGCATACAATGGGGGGTGGTATAGATCGTGCCGATGCCTTCTTCTACGGCTACCCGCAGCATGGCAAGTGTCATTTCCATGTTTTTCGAACCGGCAGTATGTGGGAATGCATATCAATATATTCCATGCGATATTTCTCCTTTTTTTGATCCCGGCATGGCGCCGGAGCGCCACACCGGTCTCATAGAAACCACTCTACCTTTTTACTTCAATTTCATTCTTATTTCATTTATGACCAATACTTCATAAGGCCTTATGAAATTAAGTTCGTAAGAATATCTTAGAACTCGCCGGTCTTGGGAGCCTTCACTGCGGTTGCTGCAACATCAGCTGAATGCAACGGGAGAGAAGCTGGTGAAAGTACCGGTTACGGTGAGGTCATCACCGAGAACGCCGGAACCAACTACTTCCCAGGTGTAAGGTGCGTTGGGCTGTCTGTGAAGAACATATACCATATCACCCTTCTTAGCGCTGGGAACCTTGAAAGGAACCTGTACGCCGCCTGCAGGGATTTCTCCGCTGTAGGATACATCAACTGCTGCTACCAGTTTAGCGCTGGTAGGAACGTTTAAGTCTTTCAGCACGGATTCTGTAGAGGTTACGGATACAACCTGCTTAGCAAGCTGCTCAGAAGGAACTGCTACAGAAGCTGCTGCTACGGAAGTCTTAACTTCCTTTGCTGCTGCTACGACATCAACGCCGGCAGCGGTCTTTACAACAGGATCAGCCTCAGGGCTGTTTGCTGCAAAGGTAGGAACTGCCATAGCTACGGTCATAACTGCAACTAATAACAAAGCATATACTTTTTTCATTGGACATTTATCTCCTTTCGTAGAGTATAGAATGGTTTCTATATATAAACGGCTGTCTCCAACCGGTTATACCGTGATTAATATTAGTTTACTTCCTCATAGAACACATCGAGGATCAGTTGATACAGAGCATCGTCATCCACGTTGAACTCCGCATATTCCTCTCCCTTGGTAACTTCACCTTCTATCGTATAGATATTGTCGGTATCAAAGAAGCTGTTCATATATTCCGTGCACAGATATACTGCCTGATCCAGGCCGATACTGGTCACCATCTGCTTCTCCGCGGTCTGGTACAGCTTCACGGGAAGAGTCATATCTTCCTTCATGCCCTGCTTTAATTGGTTGACGAAAGCAACCGCATAAGCTTTCTGTCTGGCAATGCGCTTATTATTGGAAGCAATATCGGTAGACTTAAAGTCACGGTCATGAACAAAATGGTATGCCAGTTCGCCCTTCAGGGTTACCGTATCGCCTGCAGTGAACAGCTTCGGCTGCATCACTGCCAGATCCTCCGGCACGGTCACAGTCACACCGCCTACCGTATCATTGAGGCTGGCGATACTGTTCATGGACAGTGCACAGTAACCATGGATTGGCAATCCGTAGAACAGTTCGGATACCGTCTGCTCCATGAGCTGGCAGCTCCAGTCCCTGCCGTTGCCGTAAGCATACTGCAGAGCCAGCTGTTCGGTCCGATCCTCCACATAACTTCCGTCGGTAGCATATACATGTACCGGCACCATGGAATCTCTGGAGATATTGATGAGTTGAATGGTCTTCGCTTCATCATCCAGCACTGCCAGGATCACGCAGTCCGCCTGTCCTGCCTTACCGGGTGTCTTCTCCTTCGCGATGCCGTCACGGCTATCGATTCCCAGACAGAGGATATTCATAAGATTATCTTTATATTGGTAAGTCTTACCGTTGTAACGGATCTGACCTTCCTGCAATTCATAGGATTCTTCCGCTTCCTGTGCTTCGGAGGCTTCGGAATTTTTCTCATTTGCCTCTTCCTGCATCGCCTGTGCTGCATCAGTGCTGTTGCCCTGTGCATGATGAAGCAGGCTTGCACGGCCGGTGGTTCTCCACACGTTGATGAGGATCACCGCGATCACTGTAAGGATTGCAAGCAGTGCCAGCAATATTCCCAGTGCGCATAATATCTTCGTCCGGACACGCTTTTTGTGCCGGATGACATGCTGCTTATTGTATTCTGCCGCTTTCCGGCCTGTCAGTTGGGATTCGTCACGTTCATCTTCAAGCGGAATATCTATGAGGCTGTCTCTGCTTTCTTCCTTCTTCATAGTCTGTCTCCCACGCATAAAATACTTTGTTGGTCTATTCTGTTGCAACTGCCGCCCGGGCAGTCTCCGTACCCGGTTCTCTGTCGGTCAGCACGGCCTGCACCAGGAGTCGGTTATTCGGCTGGCTGCCGATACAGGTCACTAATGTAATGATCTGATCGTCCGTTGTCACAGTGATGTCCTTGTCAATATTTGCACTCATATCGCGGGTGCTGAATATGGAATCCAGGTATTTCTGATAGACCTCCGGATCCGTAAAGTCAAAGCTGTACAGCAGGTGTCTGTCATCGTAGATATGGGCTGCAAAAATGGTGTAATGCAGTACTTCTCCGGGCAGATAGATCACCACTTCTCTATTCGCATCAAAAAAGTCCGGATCTTCGAATTTATGTAACTGTGCGAACATGGAACCGTTTTTCATGTTGTGTCCATAGATCACGGTATTATTGTCTGTGAAGTCCTTACTGTTCATATTCTCGGTGTAGATGCAGCCGGGATATCCATAGGAACCGTCAATATTATGCATGAGATAATAAGAATTGTCGGATGCATGCTGCAGGATCGGATAATCAATATCCGTACCGGGTACGGTGATCCAGGCATAGACATCCGGGTTCACCTCCTGAAGCTCTTCGAATTTCACAGGGATGACTTCCTTCTGCTCCTCTGCTGCGGTCTCGGTCTCTGCCGTTTCCGTTGTCTTCATGCCTGCCAGCATTTCGTTGATCTCATCCTCGGTCATGGCACTTTTTGCTTCCTCAGTTCCCTGCACAGCGCTATCCGTTGTGCTCTCAGTTTCGGCAGCCACATTGTCCGTCGGACGATTATAGATGATATGAGAGATTCCGCTCGCTAAAAAATAAGCCATGGTCAGACCGGCCACGCCCACGATTACGGAAATGATTTTTTTATTCATTAGTATTTCCTCTTTCCAGACTTTTTCCGGGCTATTGTAAGAATTCCCTCTGTCACTACGTTTTTAACGTAATTTTAATTTCTGTTTTAAACGTATCCATTATATACGTTTAAAACTGGTATTGTCAATAGTTTACGGTATTCATAATGTAAATGGGAAAAGTTCATAGAAAATGCTTTTATGATTACACTAAAAATATGGGGCAATTCATGGGGATAATGATATTGGAGGTATAAATGAAAAAAACATATGATCGACTGGCTGCCGGTGACCGAATTCGTCAAAAAAGGAATCTGTTAGGATTTACGCAGGATGAAATGGCAGAAAAAATAGACCGTGCTGCAAAATATTATGCCGATATCGAACGTGGCAGCTGCGGCATGAGTGTAGAAACTCTGATGGCGCTTTCCGAAACTTTAGATATGTCACTGGATTACATTATTTACGGAAAAGAAATCGAAGAAAACGGATACCCCGGGCAAACCGCCGAAGTATCCGCTATTTTAACTATGCTAAATAATTCCGAACAAAGAGAACGTGATTATGCACTCAGACTTTTGAAGCTTTTTCTGGCTTATCAAAAATAAAACCCTGACTAATTAAAACCAAACAGTTTCTGGCAGATCTTGTACCCCTCCACGGAAATCTTGCGTCCGCCTCTTCCGGGCAGGTTCATCGTTCCGCCCATGATGCCATTGCGCATCCACAGGTACAGTCTCTTATCCTTGCTCTTAAGATACTCCCACAATTCTTTCTTCTTATCCAGGTGTTCCTGAGTACCGGAGCGGATCAGCAGAACGGATGACACTGTCATAATAATTTCCAGATAGTTACGCATGTACTGATACAGGCGTCTGTTCTTGACCAACTCCTGTTTTTTGGCCACAAGATAATCGATCATCAGCTTTGTCACACGGATCTGCTGATCGATACGGGAGATCATGACCGTCTCGTTCACGGACTGATCCTGTCTTCCTATATAATATCTGTAGAAATTCACATCCAGATAATACATATTTTTCACATAAGGTAACGGTTCAAACACATACAGATTGTCCACATAGAAAGTATGCTCCGGAAGCTTCAGTCCGCATTCCTGAAGCAGCTTCGTACGGAAGATCACAGAGTGCATCAGTATGTAATGTCCCTTGATAAAATGATGGCAGTCCGCCCAGGTGAACATCTTCTCTACCGGCAGAATATGACGGTACTGAATGACTTTCTTGCGACGCTCGCCTTCCTTCTCATAGACATAGTTGCTGATCAGCATGTCCAGTGCCTGACCGCCTCCTGCCAGCTCCCGCAGAGTGTCCAGGATCTTAAAATAGGCATCCTGCTTCACCCAGTCATCACTGTCCACCACCTTAAAATATAATCCGGTAGCATTGGCAATTCCGGTATTCACTGCAGAACC
>OHCK01000423.1_pt1 | contig 18723 bp, 11 predicted proteins | sample 1577611 | NCBI WGS metagenome assembly OHCK01 (sample SAMEA3879586, study PRJEB24766) | human gut metagenome | biome: human-associated habitat; feature: feces | place: USA | collected 1985/1987 | reverse complement strand
ATACCGGTGGCAGAACGTTCGCCCAGGGTATCCAAGTTTTTAATTTGTAGTCCTTGCCATTCGATAGTGGCATGTGCTTTTCCTTCTTCCATGAGAATGGGTTTGGGAAATTCGGGCGTCTTAGCCAAAGCTTTTAATCGGGGTGAGACAACTCCGAATCTATCCATGTCAAAGTTGCGGAAGCCACAACGAAAAACAGCGTCCGAATGGTTGTCAATCCGATAATCTCCCCGGCTCGGGTTAAGGAAGACAGGGGTGCATACAATGGAATGTGCATCGGTATTCTGTTTGCGGGCTTTTTGGTAAGCAGTGCTGTCGGTAAAGATGTTATAATCCACTTCCAGACCCCAATGGCGGACTTGAATCGGCCGGTAAGAAGACATCACAATATTACGGGTAAACACATCACCGCTGTTCTTAAACCATACGTGAGGATGGAAAGAGTTATTGACTATGATATTGTTTTCTACTACCCGATAGAAGCCTTCACGCAGTTTGATGCCTCCGTTCAGACACAGATTGTTATAAATGTGGTAATTACCGGAGCCGTCGTCCAAGTCAATGTCCCAACCTCTGTCGCAGCGAAAACGATTATACCGTAATACGATGGGAGAAGTGACGTCTGCCAGAATCAGTGAGGCTTCGGCATTTACCAACGAATCCATTACTTGGCGGTGAGGATGCCAGAAACGGTCACGTCCCCAAGAATTGAAAGAGCCATGGTCACCGGTTTCTTTTACCGTGTCAAATACATCGTTGAATTCGATGATATGCCCGCCCCAAGTTCCTTCGCTGACGTTGATGCCGGCACGCGGAGTATCATAGATGCTATTGTGGCTGACTGTGATGTGTCGGCACATGGATAGTTCCACTCCCGTAATCTGTTTCTCGAACAGACCGATGGAGTGAATCAGATTGTCATATACCAGACAATGAGCCGGATAGTTATTTCCTATAGGACCGGGCGTACGATCCAGTTTCCCGGCCGCTACAAACTCATTATATTCGAAGCTTGGAGAGCGGACAGCATTCGGGTCGCCCACAAAGCAAACAGCACTGGCTCCGATACGGGTAAAATGAGAACCCGATACGGTGGAGCGGCGGTTATAACATGAGAAGAAGACTGCGTTTCCTCCCAAATTATGAAGATAGCAATCTTTCAGCGAGCAATCTTCCGTACCTTCAAACACCACGGCACCACCCCGATAGACCATCCAGTCCGAGCGGAGCAACGGTTCGTATTTATCCATAAAAGTACGCAATGTTTGTGTCAGTTCGATTCCCTGTATAGTAATGTGAGTGACCGGCTGTTGTTCCGAACCGCGGAATTCAATCAGATGCTTGAGTATGGGAGTCTCGAAGACGGCTGTTTCTGCGTCTTCGTCCGGCATGGGATAATAATATAAGGTAGAAGATTCCGCCTGATAGAACCATTCGCCCGGAGCATCCAGCTCTTCGAATATATTTTCCACCATCCGGTTTTTGGCGTGTAATCCTGATTGGCGGTTGTTCTGCCATCCGCCTTCCAGCATCAGTTTTCCGGCTTTGTCTTTACCGGTGATGCGGTAGTGAAAATCACCCCAGTCGCTTATGTGCATGGCATGGAGGTATCCTCCTTCGGGATGTTTCCAGCTCTTTACCCTCCGGGGAGCGGTGGCATCGGCTGAGGTACCGTTGAAACGCACTGCTGTGGAATCGAAATTGGGATAACGTGCCATGTGGCGGATGTTTCCGTTACTCAACAGCATATCCGGGTGACGTATGTCGTCTTGGAGAACAGCTGTCAGGATACCTTTTTTATAAGGCTTCCACACAGGGTGTAATACTTTTCCGCCGGATAACGTTACTTGTTCATTGCGGAAGGCACGTATGGATAATGGTTTCTCTTTTCCACCGTCTTCGGGGGTGAAGATTAAAGGGCGTTCCAGCCGATAGATACCTTTACGCAAATAGATGGTTGTTTCTCCCTGAGCTTTTCGAGCTTCCAATTGTGCCCGTTCAATGGTTTGGAAAGGTTTCTGAAAACTTCCGTCGTGATTGTCATTTCCATCGGGAGCCACATAATACTGATTCTGTGCCCACAGGAACAATACTTGTCCCAGCAGGCATAGAGTCAAAATGCTTCGTTTCATTCTATTATTTATTTTCTGCGTTAGCATGCGGATAATCAATCGTGTAGTGCAGGCCGCGGCTTTCTTTGCGTTCCATTGCCTGACGCGTAATCAGATATCCGATGTTAATCATGTTGCGCAATTCACATAGTTCGCGTGATGCCTTGCAGCGCTTAAACAGTCGTTCGGTTTCTTCATATAGAATGTCCAAACGGTTCCAGGCGCGAATCAGGCGGGTATTACTGCGCACGATACCCACATAGGCTTCCATGATTTGGTTCACTTCTTTCATGCTCTGTGTAATCAGCACACGTTCTTCATTATTCATGGTGCCGTCATCGTTCCATTCGGGAATGTCCTCATTGTAATCATACCGGTCGAGCACACTCAAAGCATGTTTGGCCGCAGCATCGGCGTAAACTACTGCTTCAATCAGTGAGTTGGATGCCAGACGGTTGCCGCCGTGCAGTCCCGTGCAGGAACACTCGCCGATGGCGTACAGGCGGTTGATGCTGGACTGTCCGTCCAAATCCACCTTAATACCTCCGCACAGATAGTGAGCTGCCGGAGCAACAGGAATATAATCTTTGGTGATATCGATACCCAGACTGAGACATTTCTTATATATATTAGGGAAATGCTTCTTGGTTTCTTCCGGGTCTTTATGAGTGACATCCAGATAAACATGGTCTTCACCGCGCTGTTTCATTTCACTGTCGATGGCACGTGCCACGATATCACGCGGAGCAAGAGACAGACGCGGATCGTATTTTTGCATAAACTCCTCACCACTCTGGTTTTTCAACACAGCACCGTAACCGCGCATGGCTTCAGTGATGAGGAAGCTGGGACGGTCGCCCGGATGAAAGAGGGCAGTGGGATGGAACTGAATGAACTCCATATCTTTCACTGCGCCTTTGGCACGATATACCATGGCAATACCGTCACCGGTTGCTACCAGCGGATTGGTGGTATTGCGATAAACGGCTTCACAGCCTCCTGTGGCCATAATAGTCACTTTGGATAAGAAAGTATCTACTTCTCCGGTGCTTTCGTTCAGCACATACGCGCCAAAACATTTGATGCCCGGAGTATGACGGGTTATGATACCCAAATGGTGTTGAGTAATGATTTCTACTGCATAATGATCGGTAAAAACCGTAATATTGGGGTGGGCTTTTACAGTCTTGATGAGGCTTGTCTGTATTTCTGCGCCGGTATTGTCTTTATGGTGCAGGATACGGAACTCGGAATGTCCTCCTTCTTTATGTAAGTCAAACTCTCCGTTTTCTTTCTTGTCAAACTCTACTCCCCATTTTATTAATTCTTGAATCTGCGATGGAGCTTCGCGCACAACTTTTTCCACGGCTGCACGGTCACTAATCCAGTCACCGGCAATCATTGTATCTTCAATGTGCTTTTCGAAATTGTCTACTTTCAGGTTGGTAACAGATGAGATACCTCCCTGAGCAAAATAGGTATTGGCTTCTTCCAGCCCGGCTTTACAAATGAGGGCAACCTTGCCTTTGTGAGCCACTTTCAGTGCGAAGCTCATTCCGGCAATTCCGGAGCCGATCACAAGGAAATCGAATTTTCTAACCATGATAATGTGATTTATGGTTGCAAAGGTAAAGAAAACCTTTTTTCATTGTACATTTTAATGCTGTTATTTGCTGCCTTTTTTTGAAAGATACGGTATGATATGTATTTTATTGGTGTTCTTCTTTTCGTTTAAAATGGATTCGTTTGTTGTTTTATGGTCGTGGGAGTCTTGTTCCGTGATTGTGGGGATGGAAGAAAAACAATCAGCTCTTTTAAAATAATTGAGAACAAATGATTAACTTGCGCCAAAATTTAAAATTATGATGAATCGGACTTTCCATGTAAAGATTTCAGGAACAACTCATTTGTTTCTTATTTTGTTTACTTTGATCATGCTGGTTGCCTTTTGGTACAAAGGGGCGGCACTGATAGGAATGTTTTTCGCTATGATTGTCATTATCAATATAGAGCGTATCATTCATTCCACCTATACACTGACGGCAGACGGAAACTTGGTGATTTATAACGGACGTTTCCAGAAGGAGAAAAACATTCCGCTTTCACGGATTACGGATGTAGAACTGAAACGTCTCTTCGGATTGAAACACCTGAGATTCACCCGATATGTATTGGTGCATTATGACAATGATAAGGTGATAGACCTTCTGCCGGAGAAGCCTGAGGAATTTATGAATGCATTGGTCAGGCGGTTGGAACATAAAGAAGAGGATGAAGATACTTTTTGAAGAAAATATGTAGCAGGAAACCGGTTATTTTAGTATCTTTCGGACATACAACCTTTAAAATCGGAAAACATGGAACAAGTATTTAAGACAAAATGGGTTCCCGATTGGCAATATGTAGGAATGGGGGTCGCCATATTGGTCGTGATTGTTATCTTTTTTTGGCTGCAGGAATGGACGGCTTTGGGTGGTTTAATTGTACCTCTCATGCTGTTTTATTCTCAGTCGAAGACTATTTATACGATTAAAGATAGCGGTGTGCTGGAAGTTAAATCGGTATGGGGCAAAAGATTCTGTGTGGATGGCATCAGGAAAATTACTTACCAGCCTCATGTCCTTGGGATGCAAAAGATAAAAGTTGAACATGCACAAGGATTTGTGATGATAAGTCCCGACAGGCCTTTGGAGTTTGTGGAAGCTTTGAAGAAGGTATGTCCCGGCCTGGCGGTCGAAGGTTTTGAATTGATAAAGAACTGATTAATTTTAATAAATACCATGAAATATCAAATTGCGATTATCGGTGGAGGGCCTGCCGGCTATACTGCTGCCGAAGTTGCCGGAAAAGCCGGCCTCAGTGTTGTGTTGTTTGAAAAGAGAAGTCTGGGAGGCGTGTGCCTGAATGAAGGTTGTATCCCCACAAAGACATTGCTTTATTCTGCCAAAGTGTATGATTATGCCAAGCATGCTTCCAAATATGCGGTCACTGTGCCCGAAGCTTCTTTTGACTTGGGCAAGATTGTTGCCCGGAAATCAAAGGTGGTGCGTAAACTGGTGTTGGGCATCAAGGCGAAACTGACTGCCCATCAGGTGAATATAGTAACGGGAGAGGCTACTGTCATAGATAAGAACACGGTGAAATGCGGCGAGGAGATTTACGAATGCGAGAACCTGTTGCTTTGTACCGGTAGCGATACATTTATTCCTCCCATTCCGGGAGTGGATGGCGTGGATTATTGGACACACCGTGATGCATTGGACAATAAGGAAGTGCCTGCTTCACTGGCCATTGTCGGAGGTGGCGTAATCGGAATGGAATTTGCTTCTTTCTTCAATAGTTTGGGCGTACAGGTTATTGTGGTCGAGATGATGGATGAAATCCTCGGTGGAATGGATAAGGAGCTTTCGGCAATGCTGCGTGCCGAGTATGCCAAGAAAGGAATTAAGTTCCTGCTGAGTACCAAGGTGGTAGGAGTGGCAAAAGAGGAGAACGGAGTAACGGTCTCTTACGAAAATGCAGAAGGGGCGGGAAGTGTTACGGCCGAAAAGTTACTGATGAGTGTAGGCCGTCGCCCTGTAATGAAAGGTTTCGGATTGGAGAATCTGAATTTGGAACTGACGGAACGTAAGTGCGTCAAGGTGGACGAACACATGCAGTCCTCGGTTCCCGGTGTCTATGTGTGCGGAGACTTGAACGGCGTTTCATTGTTGGCACATACGGCCGTGCGCGAAGCGGAAGTGGCTGTTCATCATATTCTTGGAAAAGAAGATGCGATGAGTTACCGTGCCATTCCGGGCGTAGTCTATACCAATCCTGAGATAGCGGGTGCAGGCATGAGTGAAGAAGCTCTGCAGGCTGCCGGCATTACTTATCATACCATAAAACTACCGATGGCATATTCCGGTCGCTTTGTGGCGGAAAATGAAGGAGTGAACGGGGTTTGCAAAGTATTGACTGCCGACGACGGAACGGTATTGGGTGCCCACATGCTGGGTAATCCTGCTTCCGAACTGATTGTATTGGCAGGCATGGCCATCGAAGACCGCAAGAAAGTGGATGATTGGAAACGATATGTGTTCCCTCACCCCACAGTAGGAGAAATCTTCAGAGAACTGTAAACATTCTCAAAGAGTATCCTGCCTAGCATTCCACCACCCGGTACACATTCCCCTTAGCGGTATGCACCCGCTCGCCCGGCTGGGTGGTGGAAAGGCTCTGCACCTCCTGCGGTTCTCAACTGCTTAATACCTTCTTATGGTATCCTGCTCTATAAAAAACATTCTTTGGTTTACTATCCGTTCAGGCAAAGTCAGCCAATATAATGCATTTTCTGGTATCTGTTCGTATGTTTGCGTAGAGTCTGTTGAGCTTTTGCAAGGAATGGATACAAATGATTTCCTATCAACATCCCAATAGTGCAATGTATAATCCCTATTTCTTTTTTTCTTATCGAATGTATAACTGAACTTTTGGTCTGGTTGGGGTATAAACAAATGCACTTCACCATTTGGGCTCACGTAAAAAGGAGCGGTCAGGTAACGTAAAGCACCATTGTCTGTTACATCGGCTACCATAAAGATATTATCACCCACCACATTTTTAAAAGAACACATCCCGTTTTCTAAATATGAGCCAACAGCCAATGGTTTCCATTCATAATAATTATGTACGCACAAATAGGCCTTGTCGTGAAGATTGTTTTTTTCCTTGTCCAAGATAGGTACTTCAATCTCGATTGTCTTATCAAGGTATTCATGGGTTACATCACGCCATAAAGGAGTATTGAGGAATGTCTGATAACCGCCCGTCGAAGAAATCTTGCCGTAATGCAAAGGATTGAATTGGTAACGGTAAACCTTGGCAGGCCTTCTGTGCCGTTTTTGAGAAAACATCCTTGCATGAACTTCCGGCTGGTCTTCTCCGGGGCCAAAGCTGTAAAATCGTCTGTTATTCCAAACCGCGCACCAGCTATGTCCCAAATCCATTTTCGGCCAAATGGTAAAATCAACGGCGACAGGTATGCCTACCGCACGCATGATATATGTACCCAAATTGCAAATGCCGTCACATCGGCTTATTCCTGACCGATAAGTCTCTTCGATGGTCGGATAGAAAGGGAGACCGGTCTCTTGGTATCTTACGACCGATTTTAAATGTTCATTTAATGCCACGCAAGCTTCCAGCGGTGTCTTTACCCCTGCGGAATCCAGTAAAGGCAGGAACCGCTTCATCATCTCTTCACGCAAAGAAGATATTTTCTCCGTTTGCACCCTGTAAGGAAGTATATACGTGCAAAACACGTCAAAAGGCACATCCCTTGCCCAAGGCTTTTCCCATGCCATGAAAGCCAAATCTATATTCTTAATCAGAAAAGAGCTGTCAACAGAGAGGACATCATATATCATATCATGTTTTTCCAGATACCTACACCGTGTCAATGAGTCGCAATGCATTCCCAGTTCTTCCTTGTTCTTGAACTTGCATATATCAGGCCTGTATTTTTCCCCTTCCGGCGATAAATAATAGTCTTCCTGCGAATAATGATAAGGCATATTCTTGATAAGGAAGCAGGCTGCCCGGTATTTTAAAGAATCATGCTTGTAATGGGCTAGAACTGCCTCTAACGCATTACGGTTTTCTCCAGACAGCTTCAAGGCTTGTTCGAGTTCACCACCGCTACGGCTTTGCGAACAAGCAGCCATAAAGCACGATAATATTATATAGGTTATAATTCTCATCACACTACTCTATTCTTTTAAATACTCTGTTCCAACGTATCTTTCCCGTATCACGGCTGCGCGAAGTAATGACCAGGGCGGCCTTTCCCACAATAAAGTCTTCAGGTATCAATCCCCAGAAACGCGAATCTACGGAATTCATGCTATTGTCCCCACTCATGAAATAATAATTGCTCTTAAAACGATATCCGTCCAATTCTTTATTGCCCAAATAAACTTTCTCATCCTGAAACAGCACTTCCTCACCCTGTTCCCACACTATTATTTTTTTGTACAGAAGGTAGTTTGTTCTGTTCATTGGAATGGAATCGTTCTTTCCCGGTATATAAAAAGGACCGAACTCTCTGATGTTCCATCGGACAATGCTGTCGAAAGGAAGCGTGTAATATTGGTCGTCAGGAATATTATCAGGATTAAATTTCATGATTCGCTTTTGAGATTCAATATTGCCGGCCAATACATTCCCATCACCAATCATATAGATTCCGTCATGGATAAACAGAGTATCTCCGGGGACAGCCACACAACGCTTTACATAATAGTTTGATATGTTCATTTTCATATTCTCATCCCATTGATTCCACTCCGAATAAGGAAAATTAAAAACCAAGATATCATCCCTTCTGACCTTAGAAAAGCCAGACAATCTGTATACGTCAACCTCTTCGCCTTTCAGAGCAGTCCAAATGTTAAATATCCGTGCGCCTAAAGCCGGTTTACAGACAGATATGACATCCCCTTCTATCAATGTAGGCTCCATCGAGTCACTGGGAATTTTGAATGTAGCGAACAATAATATTTGCGCCAAAACATACAGCACCAACAGCGCGGCCAAACCAAAGATAGCATTAACTGCCTTATTCATCCATTTTCGAGCCCTCTTCATGGTTATAGTTATTTGACAGGTTTATCTATAATTTCATCCCAATAAGATTTTTCCATCTGAGGGCTGGAGACAGGATTGCCGACTAAAACAACCCGGTTATGCTCATCCAATAGAAAATATTTATCAGAAGAAAATTCATTCAATCTACCAATTCGATTATCTGCATCAATACAGACCGGATAGTCGGGTAAATCACAGTCCAGCATAAATTTCATCTCTTCCACGTCATTAGGAAACAAGAAGAAAGCAAATGAAACTGATTTGCTTAATGAATCGTCCGCCTTGATTTTAGCAATCAAATCGCTCCATCTGTCCAGATACAATTTACACCCCATGCAGTCTGTTGTATCTGCATAAATAAAGAACTTCCATTTCGACTTGTCAAAATCAAAATAAATCGTATCCTTTCCGGCTTTTGTAAATACAATATTTTCAGGAAAGGAAATTTGCTTGTTTTCCCATTGTCCTTCATTCGATTTGCAGGAAACGAAGAAAGCCAAAGGCAATATCCACAAGAGCCATCTATTTTTTAATTTTGTCATCCTATCATTTTTTATGGTTTTAGTACCCTAAACTCGCACTGAGATGTGCCTAAGTTTCCTAAGCCATCCGTTCCTTCTACCACGCCCACAAAGCTTGTATTGATGTCCGAACAGAAGAATTCTACTTCGGCTACTCCTTTCTCATCGGTGACAATGTCCGGTTTCCACAGCAAGACGTTCCGCGCATCCGGTAGCGGACTTTGCACGTCCAGCTCATCGGGTTGGTAGAACTCACGCGTGCCGTAATAGCCTTTCACACGCCACAGGTTGTTCATGCGGAGAAGTTCTTCTTCGGTAAATTCCTCACCTTTCCAAATAATCTCGTCTAGTTTCGTTAGAATCCATTTGTTATTCTCTCCTTTTGGCTCATATTTTATGAGATAATATTTCCGACCGATAACGGGGGAGCTTATTTTTCCAGGAGGAGGTACCGGACATCCTATAGGATGATGTGAATAACCTTTATAATCATTAAGGTACTCTATATTACCTCCCCCCGATATACACCCAGAGCATACCCATGCTGCTCCAACCTTCATTTGTGCCAAGCTATCTAACCTTCCCATCATCTTATCCCGAAATACTCTTCCTTTCTTACCTGTAACTGTTATCTCGGATAAAAGGATACTATTATCCTGACTAATAACAGGATAATCAAGCTGCAATTCCGAAAACACTTGCGAAGGATTCATATATGGGAAATAAGACTGACAAGACTTCCGCAAGCTATCCACCTTACTGAAAGATTCTTCTATCACAATGGAAGGCTTGTATTCATCTTTATCCAGCATCGGCTTCAAATAAACATATCCGCCCCTCAAGGCAATCATTTGGTCAGTTGACACTGTAAACCTTCCCAAAGAATCGACAATGATAAACTGGCTTTTGGTACTCGGACCGGAAACCTGAATCAATTGTCCTCCGTTCGCCAGTTCTTTCTGTTTCTTTTTTCCTATTATCTGTTTTCCTCTGATTTCATCTGAAAGGAAACAGTCCGCCAACATTGCCGTATCAGCCTTTTCCCATACATACCTGCGCCATCCTTGAGTAAGCAGCAACAGGTCGAGAGCAGCTTGGCGGTCTTTGTTGTTGCTATCAAAGTAATACGCCGGGTTATGGATATTACCCTTTATCTCGGTGGAAAGGTAGCAATACGAAAGCATATTCTCAGGATTCAGTTCATTCTGATAAGCACGGTCGAAAATGCTCAGCCCCAGATGCGCCTGAACCGGATTGTCCGCCTCGTCCGTTACCTTTACGTTCAGTTTGCCCTTGCCACGGGTAAAGTAGTGTGCACTGTCCGTGTTCAACTCGATGTGCAATTTCCGTTCGGGATGGATATACACCAAGCGTTCCGCCATGGGCTGACCGTCGGTATTGTATAAAGTAAACTCGGCAATGCCCTGCATCGGAAACTCTTTCAATGGGATTCGGATTTTCAATTTCTCGCTCAAGGTGCCTGTCGCCGTGCAGCAAAGCCCGCCGCGCATTTTGCCTTCCAGCTTGATTGCCTGCGCCGCTGCCCCTTTCGGTTGGGAAAGAAGAAACTCCAGATATTCATCCGTCTGCTTCCGCAGGTGGATGGACAGCCCCGAAGATACCACCTCGGCAAACGGAAACTCCCTTCCATCGGACAGCACCGCTTTATAAGAAGCCCCTTTTCGCGGAAGCATGAATACGAATCCCATCCCATCATGCACGGACTCTAATTTAGCAATGTCCTTGCCGTTCTCCTGCAACCGGCCTGCCACTTTTGCGGGCATCCCTTTGGCATCCAGTGCTTTGAAAGCTACCTTGGTGGGGATGCCGTCAATCAGACAACCGCCTTCGGGGAAGAAGGAAAGCCGGGCAACAGGTTGGTCTTTTTCCTGAGGGCTGTTTGTCCCTTTGTAGGCTATGCTCTTTATAACACGTATCTTCTTGGGATAGACCGGACGCAACGTGTCATTCAGAAAAGAAAAACGGGTATAGGCATGGATGCGGTAATCGCCCTCCTTCAAGTCCTTGTCCACATAGACGTGCCCCTCGGCAATGCCGGAAAGGATGGGGTATTTCTCCTGCCACACGATGCTGTCCTTGGCATTGAGCATTTCCACAAACAGCGTCTTGCTTCGGTCGGAAAGGGCAAGGCTCTGAGCGTCCAGAGTGTAAGTCTTGAACCAAAGGTCTTCACCGGTCTCGTAAATCCCCTTGTCTGTCTGGAGATAGACCAATTCGAGAGATACGTTTTGGCTGTGTCCTGCTATAGAGAAGCAAAAGACAAACAATAGAAGAAAGTGTTTAACATTCATTGTTCATCTATTCTTGAATAGCCCTTACACTAAATATGCCGAACGTAAGGTAATCGTCATCTTCTACCTCCGTTCCGATTTTCTCTATGTTCAATCCTTCAGGAGAGACAAAGGAATTGGTCCAATTCCACTCTTTGCCCGTGCCCAGCTCGGTTTCTCCCAAATAGCGGAACTGTTCATCCATCATCACCACCACAAGGTTTTTGCTATCTATCGGAGTCTTCGGAGTGGCATTCGGCATGCCTCTCAACAAATAACGATAATACACTTTACGGTAGGGGTCGTGCAGAATGGCCGCATATCCGTCCTGTCCCAAAAAGGCTTCAAGCATCTGTTCGTTCGAAGGTTCCTTGTCCAAGCCGCAATCTATAGAACAGATGTCTCCGGCGACATTGCTGCCGCCATACACTTTTACCGCTTCGTCCTTATTCCAGTCCGACAGGTATAGGTCGTGTGAATTGGTAAAGCTGTGAACCATTTTGCCTTCCGGGGTAAACGCCGGATAAGACATTTGAATCAAATCACCTCCCCAATTGGCTCCTTCGAACAGTTCTTCGGGATAAAGATGATGGTAAGCCACTTCATTGCTCGCCAAATCGATTGCCGCCGTGAAGCGGAACTCCTCCCGTTTTCTCATAGCCTTCGAGAAAGGGGCAAAGCCGGGAAGCAGCAGATGATTGTCCTTCAGCATCATGGGGGCTACAGGAGACAACATATATTGGGGGTGGGTCAACGCCCATTCTTTGTCCGTTTGGTCCAGCAAAGTAACTTTGTTGCGTACCTTTCCCGAACTGTCCGTCAATGCCACTTCAATAAAAGGGCGATTAAAAACATAAATGGAATCCGGGCTTTTGATATAGTAAGCGGCAGCACTCATAATGGCATTGGCACCTTCGCGTTCGAAGGTGATTCGCTTTAGATAGGTAGTATCTGAATAACGATAGAAATAAATGGAATTATTCCGCGCATTTAAAAACGTAAGTATTTGATTACGCTTGTCATCATTCCAAAGCTGTATGTACACAGGTCTGTTCTTGGTTTCCGTATTAATACGAAATTTCTTCGTACCAATCTCCACCAATTCTTTATGGGCTTGTAGTTTGCCTTTAAATTCATTTTCTATACATTTTCGGTTACTGCTATTACAGCCCGTAAGTAATAGGACGAAAATCCCTAACGCATAAAAAGTTTTCTTCATATTTCTCTATCCGATTATTAATGTTTTGTTACTTATACCTATTTATGGTTTCAATACTCTAAACTCACACTGAGACGTGCCTAAGTTTCCTAAGCCATCCGTTCCTTCTATCACACCCATAAAGCTTGTATTGATATCCGAACAGAAGAACTCCACTTCGGCTTCTCCTTTTTCATCGGTGATGATATCCGGCTTCCACAACAAGACGTTCCGCGCGTCCGGTAGCGGGCTTTGCATATCCAGTTCATCGGGTTGGTAGAACTCACGCGTGCCGTAATAGCCTTTTACACGCCATAGGTTGTTCATGCGAAGAAGTTCTTCTTCGGTATAATCATACCCTTGCCAAGTATGATATTTTATCTTTGTCACAATCCAACTTCCATTTCTGCCTTTCGGCTCATATCTAATTAATTCATACTTTACTCCTTTTTGAGGCTTCATCCTTTTACCGGAATAAGAAGAATTTGGAGAGCCTACCGGATGGTGAGTAAACCCAGGTTCATAATCATTTAAATGAGGAGTATTTTTTTGGCAATTACAAACCCATGCTCCACCAACCTCCATTTGCGCTAAGCTATCTAACCTTCCCATCATCTTATCCCGAAATATTCTTCCCTTCTTACCTGTAACTGTTATCTCGGATAAAAGGATACTATTATCCTGACTAATAACAGGATAATCAAGCTGCAATTCCGAAAACACTTGCGAAGGATTCATATATGGGAAATAAGACTGACAAGACTTCCGCAAGCTATCCACCTTACTGAAAGATTCTTCTATCACAATGGAAGGCTTGTATTCATCTTTATCCAGCATCGGCTTCAAATAAACATATCCGCCCCTCAAGGCAATCATTTGGTCAGTTGACACTGTAAACCTTCCCAAAGAATCGACAATGATAAACTGGCTTTTGGTACTCGGACCGGAAACCTGAATCAATTGTCCTCCGTTCGCCAGTTCTTTCTGTTTCTTTTTTCCTATTATCTGTTTTCCTCTGATTTCATCTGAAAGGAAACAGTCCGCCAACATTGCCGTATCAGCCTTTTCCCATACATACCTGCGCCATCCTTGAGTAAGCAGCAACAGGTCGAGAGCAGCTTGGCGGTCTTTGTTGTTGCTATCAAAGTAATACGCCGGGTTATGGATATTACCCTTTATCTCGGTGGAAAGGTAGCAATACGAAAGCATATTCTCAGGATTCAGTTCATTCTGATAAGCACGGTCGAAAATGCTCAGCCCCAGATGCGCCTGAACCGGATTGTCCGCCTCGTCCGTTACCTTTACGTTCAGTTTGCCCTTGCCACGGGTAAAGTAGTGTGCACTGTCCGTGTTCAACTCGATGTGCAATTTCCGTTCGGGATGGATATACACCAAGCGTTCCGCCATGGGCTGACCGTCGGTATTGTATAAAGTAAACTCGGCAATGCCCTGCATCGGAAACTCTTTCAATGGGATTCGGATTTTCAATTTCTCGCTCAAGGTGCCTGTCGCCGTGCAGCAAAGCCCGCCGCGCATTTTGCCTTCCAGCTTGATTGCCTGCGCCGCTGCCCCTTTCGGTTGGGAAAGAAGAAACTCCAGATATTCATCCGTCTGCTTCCGCAGGTGGATGGACAGCCCCGAAGATACCACCTCGGCAAACGGAAACTCCCTTCCATCGGACAGCACCGCTTTATAAGAAGCCCCTTTTCGCGGAAGCATGAATACGAATCCCATCCCATCATGCACGGACTCTAATTTAGCAATGTCCTTGCCGTTCTCCTGCAACCGGCCTGCCACTTTTGCGGGCATCCCTTTGGCATCCAGTGCTTTGAAAGCTACCTTGGTGGGGATGCCGTCAATCAGACAACCGCCTTCGGGGAAGAAGGAAAGCCGGGCAACAGGTTGGTCTTTTTCCTGAGGGCTGTTTGTCCCTTTGTAGGCTATGCTCTTTATAACACGTATCTTCTTGGGATAGACCGGACGCAACGTGTCATTCAGAAAAGAAAAACGGGTATAGGCATGGATGCGGTAATCGCCCTCCTTCAAGTCCTTGTCCACATAGACGTGCCCCTCGGCAATGCCGGAAAGGATGGGGTATTTCTCCTGCCACACGATGCTGTCCTTGGCATTGAGCATTTCCACAAACAGCGTCTTGCTTCGGTCGGAAAGGGCAAGGCTCTGAGCGTCCAGAGTGTAAGTCTTGAACCAAAGGTCTTCACCGGTCTCGTAAATCCCCTTGTCCGTCTGGAGGTATAGAAGTTCCCTGCACTCCGAAGGCGTTTCTTCCTGCGAATGGCAAACAAGCGCATGATTGATAAAGATGCACAGGAGAAAGAAAAATAATAACCTTACATTATAAAGCCTCATTTCCATTATTTTTTATGATAAAGATTACTCTTTATGCTGTTGTTTTAATAATTTTTCCAAATTATAAAGAGCAGGTGTTTTAGGAGATTGAAAAGCATATTGCTGTAATTTCCCTTTATTTACTTGTATAACACAAGGATAAATTGAATGATCAGTCGGTAGCTTAAACTGATTATTCCGATCAATATAAACATTAGGATGTGATTTTATTTCAACTCCAGTTTTTTGCTGAAGGATTTTCAATGATTCAATATTGGTTAGTACGAACAATATTTTTTCATTGGATATATGTTTTTTCATAAAGAACTCAGCCTCTTGAATACACCCATGACACCCTATTCCGGGCAGCAGAATAACCCATTCATATTGTTGGTTAACGCTAAGTCGCTCAATAGCATTACTTAAAAATATTTTTTCTTTTTTTTCTATTTTGTCCTCACAGGAAGCAAACAAAAAGAGTCCTAAAAATAAGACATTCGTTATATATTTGTTTAATACAGTCATTAACTTAATTTTTTCAGTGTTAATATCTTAAATATCAAGTAATTTTCATCCAGGTCGTTTTTATCTAAATATTCAATATTCAGCCCCTCTTCAGTAACAAAAGAATTTGCCCAATTCCATTCTTTCCCTGTTCCGAGTGTCGTTTCGCCTAAATATTCAAATTTTTCATTCATAATGATAACATTAATAAGCTTATCTTTCATAGTCATTTGAATAGTTGCATTAGGAATTCCGCGTTCTAAAAAACGATAATATATTTTTCGATAGTTGTCATAAATGATAGCACCGTACATATCCTGCTGTACATAATGAACGAGGCAGAGTTCACCGGGAGTTTTTCTAGGTTCATCGTAATCTATAGAATGAATGGCGGTTGCAACATTGCTACCTCCATAAATTTTGGTTATAACATTAGAATTCAGTTCACATACATATAAATCATGGGAAGCAGGAAAGCTATGTATCAAATTTCCATCAGGAGAAAGACAGGGGTAAACTTGAGTTGCAATTCCGTCCTCCCAATTCGTATCGCTATATATTTCTTTCGGATAAGTATAACGAAAATCGATAGCATTATTAAGCATATCTATGCATGCAGTAAATTTGAAATTCATTATATTGGACATAGTGAGAGACCTGAATGTTTGACCGGTCAAGTATATTTTATTCCCGATTCGGATGAAAGGATTGACTGTCTTCAGCCAATATTGAGGATAACGATCCGGCCAATCAGGTTCATTTGTCCTTAGTGATATCCTGTTTTTAACTTTACCCATACTGTCAGTAAGATCAACTTCGGTCATTGGCATATTATACACATAAATAGAATCCGGACTTTTGATATAATAACCGGCAACTCTCATTATAGCATCACTCCCCTCTCTATTATAGACTATTTTCTTCTGATATGAAGAATTATCATAATCATAAAAATAAATAGAATTCTTATATGAATTTAGGAAGGTCAATAAGCGATTGCCTGTAGAATCTGTATAGATTTGCATATATGGTGGTCTTGTTGGTGTCTCAGAGTCTAGAGCTATTTTTTTTTCGTCACTGACCATCAATTGATAAGTCGAGTTTAATTTCCCTTCTTTCTCGTTCTTTACACTTACTTGATTATTACTGCAAGACGAAAAGACGAAAAGAAAACAAACAAAATATAAACGTATATGCATAATTGTTTAGTCGATTAAATTATTTATGAATAAGGTGCAAATCGAAGACTCCCTTCTCTTCGCAAATGCGCCCAAAGCAATGTACACTATTACATTGGGGTAATGTAGTGTTGCCTGATTTAAAATGCCAACGGCTGAATCATGCTGTCGGTTCAGCGTCAACGCTTTTCCATAATAGGTCAAAAAATCACCGTCTTCTTTTAACCAGGGATATGCCAATTTACATTCATCAATACATTGTGCATAATCACCTCTATTATAGGAAAGATGAGACAAACTCCATTTCTTATAAGCTTGATAATAGGACGGTAACTTGCAAAGCCCACAAATACCTACTCCTACAAGCAATAAGAAAGATAATGCCGGAGCGTATTTTTTGCGAGACAAATCAATGGTAAAAATTTTCTTGTCCATATTGGCAATCCAAGCCAAGTAGCAAACAAGAGTTACTTTTATGGGCAATATTTGAGCCGGATAAGAAAACAGGGCAAAGGCAGCTATGCTTAAAATTCCGGCTTTGGCCATCAGCATGTTGTCTTTCTCATATTTATTTTGACTGTTCAATGCACAAACAAGGATGCCAAGCATCAGAATAAAGCCAACAAGCCCGGTCTCAACAAATGCCTGCAAATACTCATTAAAGGCATAACAAGTATCACTTGCAACCATGCTTTCCGGAGCATCGGGATTGATCTTGAAAAAATCCGCTTGCTTGTTCATATAGCAAGATTTGAAGTTATCAAAGCCAATACCCGTCCATAAGTTTCCGGCTACAATTTCTGTTGACACATTCCAAACCAGTAAACGCCCCATAGCTGAATCCTGCTTCATTTTAAACAAGCCGATACACCCAACTATAAACAGCAATAGTGCCGACGTAATAAAGAGACTGCGTGTTTTTAAGCTTAAAGCCTGAAAACGATTATAGCACGAATAGCGTTTCCATAATATAAGTCCAACTGAAAGCCCAAGTGCTATATAAGAGGCCCGTGAATCCGCTGCACTCCATGCCAACAAGATTAATGCACCGATGATGAGCAGAACATTTCGGGTAATTACGATATTTGCTTTGGGAATGAGTGATTTATGAAAAACTATCATTCCTACAATGACAGGAAATGCAGAGATTAAATAACCTGCATAAGGACCGGGATTCAAGAAGCTCCCCGTCATTTTAAAATAAGCATGGTTGGAAGGAAGAATTCCCATAGTTGCATATTGCCATAAACAGCTTGAACAGCAGAAGCAGCAATTATTGCCAATAAAATAATGCCATACCATGACACATCTATGCTGCGGAGGTACATATATAACAGTAACAGTCCTCCCAGCTCAAACGTCCGAACATCCAAAGGAGAGTGGGTAAAAAATATATTACCGGAGATATACAAAGTCCAAGCAGCTATGCAAATGTCAACCTTGCTAATGGAAAGCTTTTTGGGAAAAGGACGCAAATATAGAAAAGGCCAAAGAATGGAAAACGATGCAATGGCAAACAAAAAGAAGATAGACTTGCCATATTCTTTTTCCCATCCTAAAAAATTAAAGGAAGGCAATAAGAACAAGACAAGGGACAGTAAATACATGAAAAATCGTTTACTTCCTGAAATATTATTTATGTTTGATGTGTTTCTCATAATCTTTAACAAAGATAGGCCTTTTAAAGACCGGCTGTTTTTATCTTACCATCAATTATATATTGTTAAACTATTTTATACTACTACGGTGATTGACAAATCCGCAAAGCCTAGTTGCCTATTGATTTTACGTTGTTTCTCCGGTATTTATCCGGCATGAACAAGCCTAACGAACCGCTGATAAAGCTTCCACTATTGCTAAATACGTCTAGCATTCCACCACCCGATACACATTCCCCTTGGCGGTATGCACGCGCTCGCCCAGCTGGGGCAGGATGCGGCTCAGGCT
>OHCK01000422.1_pt1 | contig 18764 bp, 25 predicted proteins | sample 1577611 | NCBI WGS metagenome assembly OHCK01 (sample SAMEA3879586, study PRJEB24766) | human gut metagenome | biome: human-associated habitat; feature: feces | place: USA | collected 1985/1987 | reverse complement strand
TGGTGACAGACAGATGATAGTAAATGATGTTGATTTAAGGGAAAAATATAAAAATGTTACGTGGCTTAGTCAGACGATTAAGCCGCGTAATGTAACAACATACACGAACTGGCTTGATGCAGGACATGTTCCTGTTAAATTAAAGCCTAATCGTTATACAGATTTTGAAATCTGTATAGAAATGCTTATAAAAGCAGATACAAAAGAGCAATGTGAGCTTATGATGAGTTCGATTCTTGCAGATTTCGATTCTGGCCAGATTGAGCTTGATGATATGCAATTTACGTATGATTTTGATTTTAGCAGTGAAAAAGAGCTTGTTAAACGCTGGCTTTACAGTTATAAGATACATCTGACTGCATACAGTAAAAAAGGTAGTGAAAAGAATATAATTTTTTCCGGCACGGAAAAAACATTTGATTCAGAAAGCACAGCACAATCTCCGGCTGTGCTTTCATTGTCGTCTGACATAGCCTTGAATGAGCTTAAAATAGAGGGGCTTACAGATGATGCAATAACGATAAAGGATATAGCAAGAAATGCAGAGATTTTAATAGACGGCGAAAATTTTACAATAACCGAAAATGGCACAAATATATTAAGTAAAACTGATTTGTGGGAATTTCCGAAAATTAAGCCAGGACTGAATTCTATAAAATTGAGCAGCTCTTGTACTGTTACGATTAAATATAGACCATATTATAGATGATCAGGAGGAATATATAATGTTAAACAAAGAAACGACAGTCACAGAGAAGAAAACAATAACAATTAATGCTACAAGTACAATAACAGATGCAGAATCAGGTGTAAGTACACAGATTTGCACAATGTCAACACAATTTGATAAGGTTAATGGTAAATTGGTTGACTATGGAATGGTAAGTATTACGAAAATTATAACAAATAATGAGGCGTACAGAAAAAATAAGGAACAGTATGAGAAAGATTGTGCTGAATTTGAAGAATATGTTAATTCAATGCTTGCTGATGAGGAGGTAGCAAATGAAGATTAAGTTATTTGAAGTTGATAAATATGCAGAGTGTTTAAAAGTTTTATCTTACAAAAAACTGCCTGTAAAAGTTGGTTATGCGATTGCTGTAAATTTAAGAACATTAGAAGAAAAAAGCAAGCTTATCCTTGAACAGAGGACAAAGATACTTCAGGAAAACTGTGAAAAAAATGAAGACGGGACACCAGCACTTGAAGAAATAATCGAAAAGACAGAAGACGGTGAGGTTATCGAAAAGGCTGAAAAAGATAAGAAATATAAGTACAAATATAAAACGGAATCAGATGAGATTGCGGCATTAAAAAAGTATAAAGAGCTTCTTAATCTTGAAGAGGATATTAATGTAAAAACTATAAAATATGAAGATATTGAGCAGTGTGATTCTGAAAAATACGATAATCTTAACGGAAAAGAGATTGAATGTATGCTTTTCATGATTGAAGAGTAAAAGTAAAAGGAGCGGCGTATGCTAAGATATAAAGATAAAAACGGCGTTGAATCGCCGCTTGTAAAATATGAAAATCTGTATGTTGAAGAGGTGCTTGATTATGGTGACAAAACATTAGGCTTTTCAATTCCGAAAAATTTAGCTGGTAAAATCGAACTTGAGAATTTCATCAAAACTAAGACAGATGAGTTTGTAATTAAACAAATGAATACAAATGATAACGGAGCGTATGATATTGTTGCAAAAATAAACATTGATGAGCTTGAGGGTGCGTCTTTTCAGAGCTTTGAAACTGTCGAACAGACAGCACTTGATGCGGCTAATCTTGCACTTGCTGGAACATGCTGGACATGTGAGTGTACTGTAAAAAAGAAGCGTACAGTACGAATGACAAATAGTTCAGCGTGGGATATTTTAAAGAAAATTGCAGACACATTCATTCTTGAAATGGTGATTGATTCATTGAATAAGAAGATTATTTTTAAGGAAAAAATCGGCGAAGATAAAGGAGTTTACTTTACTGATGAATTGAATCTTGTGTCACTTACCATACAGTCGAATTCTTCTGATTTTTACACGAGAATACTACCACTAGGTAAAAATGGACTTACTATAGAGTCTGTAAACGGCGGCAGTAAACTGCTTGAAAATCATACATACAGTCAAAAAAATAAAACATTTATATGGAAAGATGAACGCTATACAGTTCCAAAATCTTTAAAAGAGGATGCAATAGCAAAACTCGAAGAATTAGCAACACCATATACATCATATAGCTGCAAGATTGTTGACTTAGCCAATGCAAAAAAGATAAAAGCATACGAATATAAAATCGGTGATGTAATTACGATCATAAACAAAGAAACACATATACGGATTAAACAGCGTATTGTTAAGTTGAAAAGTTATCCTGAAAATCCGGGCGAAAACACCTGTGAGATTTCAAATTTGAAGCTTACTTTTTCGGCGTATATTCAGAAATACAACAGCACATGTGACACTGTTGATAATATAACAAATGATAACGGAACAGTTGATGGCGACGCTATTGACAATATAGATGCTTCAAAGGTGCTTAACCTTGATGAGATTATATCAAAAAGTGGCAGATTTGAAGCATTAACAACCCAGATTGCTAATGTTACAGGACAATTAAATGCCAACACGGCCAAAATCGGCACGCTTGAAAACACAAAGCTTTCTTCGGCTGAAGCTGATATAAAATACGCAACAATCGAGAAGCTCGACGGTGTAGAAGGAAAATTTGAAGATTTTTATGCAAAAGACTTTGAATCAGTCGTATCGAGAATTGAAGACTTAACTGTTGGAGTTGAAAAGGTAAATACAATAATGTTCGGTTCTGCATCAGGTGGAAGCCTTACAACGGAGTTTAGCAACAGCATCGTTGCAAATATCGGTGATGCACAGATAAAATCTGCAATGATAGAAAGCATAGCCGCAGATAAGATTACAAGCGGAAAAATTTATACAAACCTTGTTGAAATTCTAAGCGAAAGCGGAAATCTTGATATAACTGACAATACGATACAAATAAAAGATGATAACAAAGTTACAAGGGTTCAAATAGGTAAAGACGCCAATTCTGACTATAACATGTATGTCTGGGATAAATCCGGCAATCTAATGTTTGATGCTTTGGGTTTAACTGAAAGCGGCGTAAAACGTGAGATAATCCGTAACGACATGATAAAAGAAAATGCAAATATCGCGGCAAGTAAGCTGGATATAGAGAGCCTTTTTAATGTCATTAATGAAGACGGAAGCCATACGTTGAAAAGCAGTAAAATTTATGTGGATGCGAACGAACAGACGCTTGATGTTGCTTTTAAGAATATGACTACGAATGTTACGAATTTGCAGAATGCAGTGACAACGCAGGGAACACAGCTCACTGCTGTGCAAGGACAGATTTCAAGCAAGGTTTGGCAGCAGGACATAAATACAACTGTGAATAATCTCCAAATCGGCGGAAGGAATCTTTTCCAAAATACAGGTTATACAAGAGGAAATTTGTATTTAGGATGGTATCAGAGCACAACGACAGCTCATAAAGATGAAATTGTTGCTGATAATGCCACACTTTCCGGAAAAGCTCGAAAGATAACATATATAGAAGTTGGTTCACAGGGAGCATACATAGATATTCCCGCAAGTTTAAAAAGCAAAAAGAATTTACAAAAAAAGATATATACACAATCTTGTTTGTTAAAGGCAAATAAAGCAATATCTGTGACCTGGGGAAACAGCAGTCCCGGTTTTAATAAAAGCACTGTAAATGTTTCCACAGAATGGCAGAAATTTGAGATAAAAACTACAGTTGTTGTAAATTATGTGTTTAGTAAAATAACAGAATTTTTTGTATCAAACGCGGCGGCAGGAACGGAGTTATATATCGCGGACTACAAATTTGAAGAAGGAGAATTTGCAACTCCTTGGACACCAGCACCCGAAGATACAGACAGTGCTATAACAACTGTAAGCAATCAGTACACGACTTTAAATCAGTCACTTACAAGCCTTACTGCAACAGTAAACAGCAATACAACGGCAATAAGCAAAAAAGCAGACGGAAGTACAGTTACAGCTTTACAGGCGAATGTTACAGCTTTGACAGCAGATTTGAGCGGCTTTAAAACAAGCGTGAGTGAAACGTACACAAGCAAAAAAGAATTCAGTGATTTGCAAATTGGCGGAAGAAATCTTTTGTTAAATACGGCAGATTTAACGAAGTGGACATGTGAAGATAAAACAACTGTTGCTAAAGATGTAGACGGATTTTTTAAAATATTGACTACGCAAAAGACAAGCTGGTTTAGCATATATCAGACGGTCACAGCAGTATCAGCAGGTCAGACATATATGTTATCGGGTTATAACAAAAAAGGAACTAAGGCAGGCTATGTTGTTATAAGGTATTACAAAAGTGGAACAGCAAATATTCTCTTACAACAAAATGTTTCGGCTGGGCGTTTTACAATTAAATTTACAGTTCCAGCGGGAGCAGATTCTAAAATAAATGTATACCTTGGATTACAGCCAACAGCAAGCGGAGATTACACGTATTTCAAATTGCCAAAACTTGAATTCGGCGACAAAGCAACCGACTGGACACCAGCCCCCGAAGACACAGACGAAAAATTCACAGAATATAGTACAACAACGCAAATGAATTCTGCTATAACTCAATCTGCAAATTCTGTATTAACTACAGTAAGCTCTAACTATGCTACAAAGGCGAGTTTGGAATTGAAAGTCGACAAAGACAAATTGATAAGCGAAATTAATGCCAGTGCAGATGTTATTACGCTTAAATCAAATCGTTTTGTTTTAGACAGCACTAACGCGAAAATTGCGGCGGATGGAACTGTAAACTTCATAGGTGGAAGTATAGGCGGTTGGAAAATTGATAAACATTCACTTTATTCAGATTATGACAAGTATCGTGTATATATACAGACTGTTACAGGTGCAGAAGATTGGGCTTTTTCTGTTCAGGAGAAAAAAGCAGATGGTAAATATTATGCCAATTTTTTAGTGGATGCAACCGGATATGTTAAAATTTCAGACGGATACTTAGCAACAAAAAATCACAGCGTTGGCGGCAAAGGAATAGAGATATTTGAAAGTCAAGTCAAATTTTATTCATGGACGGATAAGGATAATTTTACAGGTAGTATTTACACAACATATGTTGACGAGGGAAACAGCGGTTCTCAAAATAAAAGGCAATCATTAGTTATTTGCTCGGATTACAATGATGAAATTCATCTTGATTATAAAGATGAAAACAGAAATCCAAAGAAAGCGATAGTAATTGATAAGGACGCAGACCACAAAGTGCATATGATAGCCCCTACTGTCTTTCATGGCGATATCGATAGCACGAATGGGATTACATGTGTTTCAAATTTTAGCGTTGGAAGGCAAGGAACTGAAAGAGTTTCACGATTCTGGTGTTACAATCCAAATAATGGGCAGACCGCTACAAACGTGAGAATTTTTAACGCAGGCGGCGAGGCAGGAACATATAAAAATGACTGTGAATTGTCGATATGGGGAACAGGCAGAGTTCAGTATAACTGGCATGTAAATGGCACGATATACGGAAATGTCTCAAGCGACTCAGATAGAAACGTCAAGAAAGATATTCAAGCACTTGATATTGAAAATTCAGCACAATTTATTTACAGCTTGATTCCGTCAGAGTTTAGGTTTAAGAATGGTACATCAAATAGGTTACACCATGGACTTATAGCACAAGAAGTTAAAGAATCAATGGGAGACAGCGATTGGGGATTATTTATAGACAAGAAAGTTGATGACGAAAATTACAATGAGATAGCCATAAATGAGTTGACAGACGAGCAGACGCAGCTTATGACAGCACGTTACAGCTTGAGATATGACGAACTTATCGCGGATTTAATAGCAACGGTGCAGAGTCTTAATAACAGGCTTAAAGCATTAGAACAGTAAGAAGGGTGGTAAATATGTATGACGATTCATCATAGACGCGAAAGCGTCTTTTTTTAATACAAAAAATTTAAAGTTGCACTGGTGCAACGGAAAGGATTTTAAGATGGAAAAAATAAAAGGATTAATTATTGCCGCGTGGAGCATGATTATGAGCTGCTTAGGAATTCTTGCAATTCCTGTACTTCTCTTAGTCACATGCAATGTTATTGATTATGGAACAGGGCTCGTAGCTTCAAAGTATCGAAATCAGGAGCTTGATTCTTATAAGGGTATCAGAGGGATTGCAAAAAAAATCTGCATGTGGCTTCTTGTAGCGGTTGGAGTTATCATAGACAGTTTACTTGCATATGCTTCTACAAGCGTTGGAATAGTTCAGCCGTTTAACTTTTTAGTGGCGTGTATAGTGGCAATCTGGCTGATTTGCAATGAGATTATAAGCATCCTTGAAAATATAAACGATATAGGCGTGACGCTTCCACCATTTTTACAGCCTATTGTAAGGAATTTAAAAACACAGGTGGAGAAGAAAGCCGCAATAAATGAAAGTGAGGATAAATAAATTATGAAATTTGGAATCGATATATCAAGATGGCAGGGAATGTATGATTTTGAAAATGCAAAAAAAGAGGGTATTAAATTTGCAATCTTCAGATGCGGAGGAGCAGACGATAAGAACATCGGCATGTACTATGATTCTACGTACAGAAGAAACTATGCTGAATGTGCGAGACTTGGCATAGCAAGAGGTGTTTACTATCTCTTAGATGCAGAGTCTACAGAAGAGGCGGCAGAACAGGCACGCCACTGCCTTTCACTTGTTGAAGGAATGAAGTTACAGCTTCCTGTGTTTGCTGATGTTGAGGGCGAGGCTCTTGACGCTGATAATCTTACAGAGATTATTAACAGATTCTGTGAAGTTATAAAAGAAGCCGGTTATGATGCAGGTGTATATGCTTCTGCAAGCCCGCTGATTAATCTGATTGATGTCAATGCAATCAAGGAAGCCGGCAACGATGTATGGTGTGCATCATACACAGCAGAAAAGCCGCAAATCGGTGTAGACATTGATATTTGGCAGTATGGCGGCGGTTCTGATAACTTTATAAGAGACGTGCATGTCGCAGGTCAGGCAGTAGACCAGAACTTTGCATATAAAGATTATAACTTTGATGTTGATCCGGAGCAGACAGATGTTGATACATCTGATAACGAAATGCCTGATAACAACATTGACACAAATAAATACGATGGTGTTAAAGTTAGATTTACAGGCGTGACAGATATTTATGGCACATATATCACGGCTTGGCACAATGAAGACGGCTATGATGTAGATGGCTACGATGGCGAGACTATGCGATTGACACATGACGGTGTTGTATTTGCTGTAGTAAGAGAGTCAGATGTTGAGGTTATCGGCTCCGTCATCGATACCGCAAACGACAACGTGATAAAAGACGGTATGCTGGTAAGATTTACAGGAAATGTTGATATTAATGGCACACCATTAAAAATTTATGATAGAATATACACAGCAGCAGATGTGTCAGACGACACAGTTGTATTGATGGTTGATAATGATGTATATGCAAGAGTATATCTTTCTGATGTTGTTCCGGCAGATTCAGCACAGCCGGCAGACAGCGAACTCGAAAGCCATGAAGAGGAAAGAACAGCAACAGTTCAGCCAGGTGGAAGTTTTTGGCAGATTGCCAATGACTTTTTAGGAGATGGAAACAGAGCGGCAGAGCTTGCCAAATACAATGGAATGACGCTTGAAAGCGGATTGTATGCCGGTATGATTTTGAAACTTCCTGATTAATAAATATATTAGTCAATATACATAAAAACAAAAAGGCCAATTTGTTCACATTGTCTATTTACATATATTAGCCAATATAATATAATAACACCATAGAAACGAAAAATCATTTTTAAAGAAAGGATATTAAATATGAAGTACGTGGATATGGATTTTGAAAATGTGAGAAAAATTGTAAATAAAGGTGGTGCGGATCTCACTAAGCTTAATCAGGAGGTAGCTGATTATTTAGACAAATTAGATTTGTCAGATAACGCACGATCAATTATCTCAGGAACAGAGCTCGGCATTATGGCCGAAGTTTTTGGCGGCTTACATACAGCTCAGGAAGTGGAAGATTATTAATTATGGGAGCAAAATACACTTTGAGTCAACAGAAAGCTACGGCGAAATACATGCATGATAAGCATGTGCTTCGTGTAGTTGTTTCAAGAGAAAAGGCAGAAGCATATAAAAAAATTGCAAAAGATTCAAATAAAAGTTTGAATCAGTTTGTAATAGATTGCATAAATAAATATATTGAAGAAATGAATTTGAAATAATGTGAAAAATGTTGCGTAGCTTACACGTAACATACAAAAATATGTGAAAGCCTTGAAAAATGGCGGGTTACTGTTTATGTTCAGGAAGCAGCTGACAACGGCAAGTTCTAATTGTGAAAGTTTAAAAACATGCATAAAAGCCGCAGTTCCGAGGGATTGCGGCTTTTTTACATGTGTATAGTATCAGTAATAAAATACTGTGAAAATGTGTAAAAAAAGATGCGTAACTAGCAAGTAACTAACAAGTAACTAACAGTCGTAACTAACAAAAATAAGAGCATCCGGGACGACTAATTTTGGCTCGAATGCTCTTTATATTAACTATACCTATTTGATTTTTGAAATTTCTTCGCGTAACTGTTGCATCGTTCTATGTGTATATACTTTTTCTGTTATATCTTCAATCTGATGTCCAACGATTAATTTTAAAATATATTCGTTCATATTAACTGACTTAGCTTTTGTTATGAATGTATGTCGTGTATCATGTGGTTTATGATTTAATCCGAATTTTTTATTTATTTTATTTAGTCTTCCTCTGTATTTATCATAAGTCATGTGCATTCCTTGCTGACCGTTTTCGTCATTAAAAAGATAATCACTGTTCAATGTTACTGCTTTTTTGTAATTCTTTTCAACAAGCTCAAATATTGCAGGGTGTATAGGTACATATCTATTGCGTCCAGCTTCACTTTTTAAACCGCCAAAAAAAGTATGATTTTGCAAATCAACATCAGCAATTTTTAAGGTTGCAAGCTCCTGAGGTCTCCAGCCACTGTAAATTCCTATCAGGACCATGTCAACAAAAGGAAAGTCAACATTATGCCAAAGCAAGTTGATTTCTTCGTCAGAAAAAGGAATACGAATGATTGTTGCATCTTCACGCTTCACGTTTTCACTTAGAGCAGCATAGTCTTTATCGACAATGTCATATTTCAGAGCATATTTAAAAAGCTGGTTGTAAAGCGATTTCATTCGTGATTTTGTGCTGTTGCCGATATTGGCATTCTTAATTGTATCTTCAAGATGATTAGGGCGTATGTCTCTCATACGCATGTCGTGAAGCGGTTTTGAATGATTATAAGCACTCTTATATGTTCGTGTTGCTGACGGAGCAATCTTTTCAAAATGTTCATTGCTCCATTTTTCATATACATCTGAAAAGGTAAATTTGTGAGAGTCAATGTCATACGGATTCTGATTATAATTAATCAAGGCGGCCAGAGCCTCCTGCTTTGTTGAATAATATCCGATAGTCATATAGAACTGTTTAGCTTTTCCTGTTTTACAGTCTATAGTCCATCCTTTTGTTTTTCTGGCTATCCACGGCTTACGACGTTTGCCTGAGAGTTTATAAACGCTTCCCATTCCATTAGCATTTTTCATATTAAAGCACCTCCATTATTTATTGTAAAAAAGGGTATAAAAATAACACCTACTTGCAAAAGCGGTGTTATAGGTGCTATAATATAGCTTGCTTAGGGCGATATTATAGCATGAGCATCCGCTTATGTAAGTATCGGTAAATGCCTCTTGTGTTACCGCACAGGGGGCTTTTATTGGCTTTATCGGTCAATGCATTTCTTGCATGCTATGTATCCCATATTTTCAACATCTGTACGTTTGCCGGTGTAATATCCTAGATTTTCAGGCTTGATTTTCTTCACTTCGGCACATGTTTTTAAATGAAACTTGTTTGTTGATGTGTTTAAAACATAGTCAACATCTTTTTCAACATATATTTTTTCTTCCGGCTGTGGAGAATTGTCTTCGTTGATAATAACATTATTGTCAGAGCAGCCAGATTCTTGCTCATAAGTATTTACGTTATCATCAGTAGCAGGAGAAATGTTTGTTTGTTCTTCTTGTTCATTATTGTTTTGATTTAATACATCAGAAGAGGATTCGTTGTTGCTTTTTATAGATTCTTGTTCAGCTGGTGCATTAGTTGTATATTCTTTATATTCGCTTGTTTGCTCTATATACGCAGAAGTAGTTTCGATATTTGAGGCAACTTGTTGCGGTGAATTATCTACAATCCATCCTGAATTTATGATTGAAATTGCAACAATAACCCATATAGGAGTATACACACACATCAATGTTAAAGGCTTTTTTGGAATATTTTTGTTTTTATAAACCAATGCAGCGAGTAGAGCTATTCCCAAAGGCGGAAATAGAACAAACAAAAGCCATGATACTATTTTTTTATCTCTAATTGTTGAGTCGTCATCATCATTATTCATGTTCATATTTGGTGAGTTATAATTGTTATATCCCGGATTAGATGCTCTTGGAGTTGAATTTTGATTCGCGGATGCGGAAAAGTTACTTGCTGTTGTATTTGTATTGTTTTTGCCGTTGGATGTGCTATCTATATTTTGATAATACAAACCGGTTCCAGGAATTCCAACAGATGATGTTTTACGTCCGGAAGAATTAATAGTATAGTGCATTCCATTGTTACCAAAGGTAAATCCTACACTTTTTTTGTTTATGTTAAATTTTGCTCCAGACCCTAATTTTATTGACTTTCTAAATCTTAATGACATATCTGACACCTCTTTCATTTGAATAATTCTATAACATATAAATTAGGTTCAAAATTTTAAATAGTTACTTGATATAATAATATTGTATATGATATAATATTAATATTCAGGAGTAGGCGTTTGCCTGAATTTATGCAACAGGGCAAGCTTGGAATTGGAGATGCTGTTAAGATGTCCTCAATTTGGACATATAACATAGTTCCGGCTGCACTGGCTAAACGTCAGGGAATGACGCTGGAAGAGTTACAGAAAAAAATTGAGGAGGTGAGAAATGAGTGAGCATAAAAGAAAGCGGCTGACTGCCAAATCAACAGTCAACCGCAATACATCAACAACAAACTTAACAGACAGCTTAAAAGCGATTTGCTTGACTGGCTGTCAACGGCGGGATTCGTCGTATTCATTCTATCATCATTCACATTTATGTTAGTACATTAATCAGGAGGTAAATTTTTATGATTTGAATTGAGCGAATTAAAAAACATATTAATTATATCTTAACATACAAGACAGGAGGCGTGCCATGCAGGGCTTTAAATATGAACCAAATACAACAGTTCCTTACAATATAATTAACGGAAAAAAGATATTTAAGGTAGTTGCACCTTTTTATTCTGATGAAAAAGGTGTCATATATGGAAAATGCCCGGCTTGCGGCGGCAGTGTTTGCAGAATATGGAATCTTTCCAATTGCGGAAATTGCGGCTGTGAAATAAGCTGGCACGCCATTCATGTTGATGGATGGGGAGATATTGACTAAGCATAATCGGAGGTAAACATTTATGAGCGAAAAACTTACACCGTCTGAAATAGAAAAATTCGCAAAAGAGTGGCTTGAAGTCACTGTCAGTCTTTCAAGATTTATAAAAAAGTCTGAATCAGAATCAGAAAAAATCAAAGAAAATCAAAGTTGATAAAAGTTAGTAAAAGAATTTCAAAGTTAATCAGAGAAAATCAAAGAAAATCAGAGAAAATCAAAGTTAATAGAACAGGTGTTTAAAATGAACAGAATTATGATTGGCGTTTTGATTACATTGCGTGACAGTTCGGCACTTGACTGTCTTACAGCTATGTCTGTATACGAGCTTGCTGATACAGAGCTCCTATATGGCATCTGTGTTAATACGATACACAAAAATGTTATGAAGCTGTTAGCTTCAGGCTTTATTGATAAAGGATTTAAAGACAGTCGTGCATTAACTTATTTTGTGACGCAAAAAGGACTTGATATATTAAATAAATTAAAGACAGGAGTGATAAAAGTTGAAAGATAGAATTGGTTTTGTCGCAGTCGGACAGGCTGGCGGCAACATTGGAAGATTATTTGAAGATAAAGGCTATTCAGTGTTATATCTTAACACTTCGGATGAAGACCTTGAGACAATCGACGGAGTACATAAATATCATATCAGCGGCGGAGAGGGCTGTAATAAAGACAGGGATAAGGCTAAACAGCTTGTTGTAGATGACTTTGACAAGACAGTAAGTGCAGAGCTTTTATTTGTCATATTTGCTTCAGGCGGCGGAACAGGAAGCGGAGCGGGTCCAATGCTTGCCGACTTGTTAATTGACGATTCAAGAAATGTCGGAATAATTACAGTCATTCCGTCTGAAAGCGAAAGCATAAAGTCACAGATAAACAGTTATTATTGTTTTAATGAGATTTTTGCAATTGAGCAGACAGCGGCACTGTTTGTTCTTGACAATAACAAGGGCGAACGCCGTGAGCTTAATGAAAACTTTGTAAATGCTTTTAATTCATTTATTGAAATTCCGCAGAAATATAAATCAGAGAACGGAAATATTGACAAAGCGGAAATATTTGAATCGCTCAATTCGCACGGCATGGCAATAGTTGTAAGAAGTGAAAAAAATGACGTTGCTGAGCTTGTTGCACAAATAGACAGCGGAGTATTTGCAATTCCGGAGCATGACAAGGCAGTTAAATATATAAGCTGTGCCTGTGGTGCCAGAATTAAAGATTTTTCTGACATAAAGAAAGCTGCCGGAAATCCATTTGATGAATTTCGTGCATATTCTGATGATGAGGCAGTGCTGCTTCTTTCAGGGCTTTCATTTCCACTGACAAGAATTAATACAATACATGAGCTTATCAATGCAAATAAAGAATCTATTATAAACAGCACAAATATAAAAAGCGTGCAGCTTAAAGATGATTTTGACTTTTTGAGTAAAAAGGTGAATGTGCCACAGACAAAGTCACAGCCAAAATCAAGGCGTGAAATTTTAGCAAAATATCTGAATAAATAGTAGGAAAGAATGTGTGACATGAACCGGAAGAATTCAAACGAAACACAGTATGAATTTATGACATGTTATTGTTGCGGCAGAAGATTTTACTTTGGCGGCTATACGTATGAAAGCTATGCATATAAGGCTTGTGACGGTTATCGCCGCTGTATCTTCTGCTCGTATAAGTGTCATCAGAAATTTCTGAAATATAAGGCAGAAAGAAAAAAGAATCATAAAAGAAAAAGAGGGTGAGCTTATGGCTGAAAAGAGAATGTTTTCGACAAAAATAATAAATAGTGATCCATTCAAAGAGATGCCGCTGTCTGCACAGGCTTTGTACTTCCATCTCGGAATGAACGCAGACGACGAGGGATTTTTAAACAATGCAAAGAGCGTACAGCGTTCAATTCTTGCATCAGAGGATGATTTAAAACTTCTGATTGCAAAAGATTTTATCATATCTTTTCCGTCAGGCGTTATCGTCATAAAGCACTGGAAGATGCATAATCAGATACAGGCAAGCCGCCTTAAACCTACGCAGTATACAGAGGAGAGAAGCATGCTTGCCGTTAAGGAAAACAAGGCGTACACGCTTAATTTAAACAATGTTGACAATTTGTCAACATCTGCTGACAATCGCATTGCTAGTGTAGAAGAGTGTAGTGTAGATAAGATTAGATTAGATGAGTGTAGTGTAGTGCAGTCTGCTGAAAATATGACATCAGCACATGCAGACACACAGCTTACACATTTGTCATATTCACCTATGACATGGCAGGAATATCAATTTCTTGCGGGTAAATACGGCAAAACACTTGTTGATTCAAAGATACAGCGTGCAAGCCAGTACAAAAACACATACAACTACGCAACAATTAAAAAATGGTGTGAAGAAGATGCACAGAAGCGTAGGCACAGTAATAAATTTAATAACTTCAGTCAACGTGAAGTCGCTGATTTTGACGCTCTTGAATTAGAATTGATTGATAACACAATTGTTCAGGATTGCAGTTCAGGTGATGACGGTGGGTAGCTGCTAAAGATAAATATTAATAAAAATATATTAATTTTAATTGTATTTTGCATGGAGAGGAGAAAAAGGATTGAAAACAAAGGCATATATCAGTCTGCCAGTAACAGGTACAGATGATTACAGGGAAAGAGCTTTTTTGATTGATAAAAAATTGAGGGAGTGGGGATATTCGGTTATAAATCCCGTCGTTGTATGTGATTCGCTTCCTGCGAATGAGACAACACACGAACAGTATATGAGCATTTGCCTACCGCTCATTGATATGAGTGATATTGTATTTTTTGCGGACGGCTGGGAGAAGAGCAAAGGCTGTACGCTTGAAATGTGCAGGGCAATGCAGAAAAAGAAAATGATTGTATTTATAGGGGGCTAATATGGGTGATTCAGCTAAACAGGAGATATGTGCAATACTTGACTTGCTACACGGCTCACTTGTAAGAAACGGCGTGAGCATGGCAACAAACGAAAAAGGAGATTTGATATTTTTCGATACAGCGGCATATGTCAATAGCGGCAAGAAGACTATTGATGGATTTAAGGTTAATATTAATAATCTTGTTAAATAAAGCCCGGTGCTTTTTTAATAGCCAGAAAAGGAGAATATGTCTCGAAAGAGACTTCAAGAATGGCAATACAGGCAATTGAAACTGTTCAGAAATTATCTGAGAGGAAAATGACAATAGATGCTCTTTAAAACTATATGCAGTTTGAGGATGAATGTATTGAAAAAGGTTTTACGCTTAAAAGCGTGATTGAAGCCAGAGATAAGCAGATAGCAAAGAAAATTGAGACTTTTAATGGACAAGCGACATGTCCTAATTGCAAATATATTTTCGGAGCAATTGACGTCATTAAGAATTTAATAGCGTGGCATATGCCATATTGCAAAGATTGCGGGCAGAAATTGGATTGGAGTGATGAAGATGAGGTTGATTGATGCGGACAAGGTTATAAATATATTGAAAGATAGGGCAACAAATGAAGCGGTTTGCGGATATATGACAGCTTACGATGTTACAAATAGCATTATAGATGAAATTGATGAGCAACCAGTCGCTTATGATGTAGATAAGGTTGTAGAACGGTTGGAAGAACTGCGAGAACTTGATGCGTGTGACTTTGATAATTGTCCTATCGAAGATATCCACTGTTGTGATTGCACTCAAAAAAGAATGGCAGAACGAGCAATCGAGATTGTGAAAGGTGGTGGAATAGATGGCTAAGATATTAAATAAATGCCCTATATGTGGTGGAAGATTAGAATACTCGGCTTTAATGCAATTCACTAAAGATTATCAAATCAAATTAAATGGTAGATTATCCAAAAACTCCAAAAATAGTGATGTATCACCTATGGAATGTGGTTTCATAAGTTGTACTGCTTGCAATTTCCATACTAATTGCGATTTGGAATGTGAAGAAAATCACAATATAAAAATATATCAAAAGAATGGAGTATATCTGTATGAAGATGAACGATAGATATTTATTCAAGGCGAATAGAGTTGATAACGGAGAATGGGTGCAAGGCTATTTAGTGTATGATAACAGGGATGAGATGTACAGGATAATTATAGAGATTCATTATTCCACAGGAACTTGTATAACAACGGATAATGCCCCAAGAGTTGATGCAGCCACTATCTGCCGATGCACAGGCTCGAAAGACAAGAACGGTAATCTGATTTGGGAGAATGATATTGTTGACTTCTTAGGGCATAAAGGGACTGTCGTATTTGAATGTGGCAGTTTTGGCATTGCATATAAAACACCTATAGATTGGAATGGAATAGAAGCAAATATTAAGCCAATAACCGGTTGCGATAATCGTTTATATGCTTGCGAAAATGATAATTATATATCATTGTGGGAAATCTATTGGAATTTTAATGATGAGGATGATTCGGTAAACACAGTAGAGGTTATCGGCAACATATTTGACAATCCTGAATTATTAGAAAGTGAGGAAAAGTAATGAATTGAGTAATTTTATGTGGAAGTATTCTTGATATTAAATATCAGGGTGAGGGAAATCATCCGACTTACTCGATAGAAAGAGTATCAGCGTTGATTCTTATGAAATGAGTGCAAGACAATTGAACACTGACAATTTAATATAACGGATATTACAAAAAATAAACTAAAAATTATTAAAATAATTTGTTAAAAACTATTGACATATGGATAACCATATAGTATAATATAGACATGTTAAGGAAAGGAGGAAAAAACAGATGAGCAAAAAAAAGAAAAAGAGCCATAATTATGAATTGGCAAAGTTAATTATTAATGCGGTAATCGCCTCTGCTGCATTAATAACGGCAATCGCCAATCTTATTATGGCTCTAAGGTAAAGGCAAGGGAGGGAAACCTCCCAACCCTTTTATATTATAGCACATCTGTTGAAATATAATATGAAAAATTTATTAAGATTTTCAGAGATTTTTTTAATTGTAGCGTGGGTGATATTTTTAACAAACAGGAATGTACCAACAAGCATATTATTGTTATTGGCAGCTATATATATGCTCGTTGAAGTGATTCCAATGATAAGAGAGGAAGTGAAAAAGAGACGTGCCAAAAGGTAATCCGACAGCTCAAACGAAAGCTTCAGCAAAATATCAGGCAAAGGTAGGATATATCACAAAAGGTTTCAAGATGAAAAAGGAACTTGCTGATGAGTTCGCTCTTGCCTGTGAAAAGGCTGGAGTAAGCCAGTCCTCGGTCATAACTAATTTCATGAGAGAATTTATAGAAAAAAATAAGTAAATTAAAGTCCGTTACCATTGTTAATTGATGGTAGCGGGCTTTTTTCGTATGGAGAGGAGTATTTAATTGAGAAGAATAAAATATTTTGAAGGACAGCATGAGACAAAGCCTATAAAAGACCAGAAAACAATAGATGCACTGTATGGGTATTTTCTGAAAAAAATCGACAATGCAAAATCAGACTGTAAAAAATATCAGTGGGAGCGTAACTATATGCTTGTGCATATCGGGCTTAATACAGCTTTCAGGGCAGAGGATTTGCTACAGTTAAGGGTTATTGATGTTTACAAGGGTTATATTCAGATTAAGGAAAACAAGACCGGGAAAATGCAGAATTTCAAGATGAATAAACAGCTGCATCAAGATGTGCTTGCTTATATTGATAAATATAAACTTGGAAAATATGATTACTTATTCAGAGGACAGAAACGCTATGTGGCAGGAAAGGCTTATATATATCCTATAAACAGGCAGATGGGACATAGGATTATATCAAGTGCAGGAGAAGCGATAGGAATACCATATACATTCGGGCTTCATTCACTAAGAAAAACATTTGGCTATCAATATATAAAACGTGGCGGCAATGTCATAACTCTGATGAAGATGTATAACCATGATTCGCCTGATGTCACGCTAAGATATGTGTGCTGGGGAAAAGAGGACGCAGAGCATGACAGGACAGCCATGTATATAGGACCGAAAAAGTAATAAAAATAAGTTATCCACAAAGAAATAACGAGAAATCAACTTACGGTATCATTTTTGCAATATACAAATATATGCGATACAATTAAAACACAGGGAACAGGCAGATTTAAAGGTTAAATAAAAGTGGGATAAAAAAATATACACTTTTAGGGATTATGTATCATTTTTTAAGGGGTGAGAGATTGAGAGAGGCAACATATGCAGAAAAGAAAAAATATCTTGAAAGATATTATATATTAAAAAAAGAAGAACAGAATTTTGATACAGAAATAGCAGTTATAAATGATATGTATGGGTTGCATGCTGTTACAATAAATGGATTGCCAAAGTCACACAATCAGGCAGATTTATCAGATTCGATTATTAAAATTGACGAGAAATGTGATAATCTACGCAGAGAATACATAAAGAGAAGAGCAAAGGCTGTGCTTGCGGGAGTTGAGATATTAAATAAGATAAATGAACTTGACGACGAGGATAATAAAAGAATATTGATTCAGCGACATGTGCTCATGCAAAGCATGAAGAGCATAGCAGAGAAAGAGAGTTACAGCCGCAGTGGATTAGATAAGAGATATAGAAAAGCTGTCAACAGTATTAAATTAAAAATCTAAAAAAAATAAAGAGTGGACACCAGTAGACATTTATATATGTTAATATGTAATTGCTTCATAAATGTTTACCAACAGACAAAGCAGAGCGGAGTAAAATCCAATCTGCTTTTTTATGCACTTTGGAGCAATGGCAGCTCGGCAGTTCCCTTCACTGTAGATTCCGGTTCGATTCCGGAAAGGTGCAATTACAAGGGCGGTTGAATATGACAGAATTACAGATTATATATGTAAAAGATTGTATAAAAGCAAAAGATATGCACAGGTTTTATATCTGGAGTGAGTGGCTTAAAGTAAGAAAAAGAGTTTTGGATTTAGACAAAGACGAGTGTCAGGATTGCAAAGCAAAAGGGATATATACAAAAGCAACGACTGTACATCATATTAATCATGTTAAAAATCGTCCTGACTTGGCACTTGAAATATATACAAATGATGGAGACACACGCAGACGCAATCTAGTAAGTCTTTGTCGCGATTGCCATGAGATTCGGCATGGCAGAAAGTACAGCG
>OHCK01000377.1_pt1 | contig 20565 bp, 19 predicted proteins | sample 1577611 | NCBI WGS metagenome assembly OHCK01 (sample SAMEA3879586, study PRJEB24766) | human gut metagenome | biome: human-associated habitat; feature: feces | place: USA | collected 1985/1987 | reverse complement strand
CATGCACCATCGCACGTTCTTCATTAGAAAACCAAAAACTGCCTATACCATCCCTACGGGGAAGAAACCCCAACTTATCATATACAAGCGGCTTGGAGAATCTATAGTCACTCTGCGAAAGATTCATCACTGTAAGCACTTTTTTAAAATGCCTTGCATACGATCCGGTTACCTGTCGGATGACAGTTTCCAAATTCTCCTTCTTTTCGAGTGCTAAACCATGTCCTTCTCCCCATCTTCCCAATCCATACGCATCAATATAATCCACCTCATCCGGATTGTCATATTCTTTTGCGAAAGCTTCTACAAACTTATCCAGCTTTTCAAGAAATACCGGATTGTCATAATAAGGCTGAGTTTTGCCTTCATCATCTATTGGGCTTTCTGTAGCTCCGGCTTCGTATACATAGGATGGTACCCCATCTACGCCATGAAAAAACACCCTAAATGCCAGTTTAAGTCCTTTGTCTTTAGCTTTTTGTATATACCATTTATACTGTTCATTATAAATCCATGCATATTTACCTTCTTCAGGTTCCAGATCTTTCCATAGCATTCTGATATATAATATATTGGCATAATCAGCAGCCTTGCATTCTTCCATCTGCTCCCAAAAAACTTCGGGGGTATAGATGTTGCTTTTATTATGGCGTGTTCCCTGAAAAGACCAACCTTCTTCGTACATCATCCATCCCATGGCAGGATTTTTTAGTACAGTGATCAAATTCGGGGTATAATTTACCCATTTGTTTACTTGGGCTTGAAGTGAAGCAAATCCCAATAAGTACATACAGCACAAGAGAATTGCAGCCAAGCGTAAAACAGAAATGCTTTTCATATGATCAATAATTATCCAATTTGCCAAAAAATATATATCCTTATAGGAAAATCATTACCGGAGATTTCCCCATAAAGAAGATTAGGGTAAAGATAAGTTCTAATTTCTCTTTTCTTTAAGAAGTCAGGTAAAAGAACTTAGCTTCCGTGTCTTATTAAAGATAATTTTAAGTTTTCGGTGCAAATATACAATTATTATCATAAAGCAGATATGTTTGATAAACTTTTTATAAAAGACTTCACCATTTACGTAAATAATAAGAACCGGATATAGCCAACAAATTAAATGAAGCATCCATCTGACATTAATGTACACCGTTCAGATCAAGCATATCCAATCTGGAAAACAAATGGTAATATGCTATTGCTGATCTTTTATTTATAGTAAGAACAGACAGCAGAATACCCGGATTATTCCGTTTTTTTTGTCCTTCATACAGTGCCAATGAAGAAGTCTGCGTTTTTCCCCATATGGAAATACCTGAAGTATGTTCAAATGGAGCACCCCCACAATAGCAAGCAAATTTCCTCGGGTTGTCAAATCTTTGAAAATTGTCAGTAGTACACAGTAATACAATGGCATTGATTATTCCTATCCCTTTTATATTTCTCAATAGCAAGTAGTTTGTGTAAAGAGAACTACTGGCGGCTATCAATTACTCCATAGCCTCTTCCACCTCCAGAACCTTTTCTTTGATTGAATTGAGCTACTCTTCCAAAAAAGAAATAGATTCTGTCACATCAGCTAACTTTGCCATCTGGGAGAATGTTTCCAATAACTTTATGCTTGATACTTTTGCTTGACCAAATTCTCACGCATAATAATCCATCTTCTCAATCTCACCAAGTCTTTGTCCGGCAATTTGTATAGTTCCAATTTCCGGCACAGAACAAGACTTCGGATAAAGAAAGCTGATAATCTGCTATCCAAGCTAACAAGGATTGAATTCCTCCCGGAGTGTTATCAAAAGACTTGTTTCACAAGTCTTTTTCGTCCGCAGACATTAATGATGCATCGAAAGTTTTTTTCCATACATCAAGACTAACAAAATGAGAATAATTCATAACTTTGCATTTACAGTATTAAACATGAAAGAGAAACAACTAATACATTTATTAGATCGTGAGCCTACAGTTCTAACCGGCCAGGTTCTCCGATTAAGAGAGTTACAGTCTGATTCAACCTATAGTTATTTAAGACTAGTGTCAAAATTAGTTCACTGCAACTCTTCCTTTCAAATATACACTTATACTTTTATTGGGATATTTAATACTGCAAATGTAAATGTGTCAAAACTAAGATGACCTATCCAATTGTCAGCTGTAGGGCAGGATTTACCTGCCCGAAGACACAAAGCAAGCTGTTTTCGGGCGAACGAACTTCGCCCCTACGAACTAAACGACAGCATTATCCACGTTTTGACACACCCCAACCAAACGCAAGCAAGCTATTCTTAATAAATATTTGAAATAAGTTATGTGATAAGAGTGCAGTCTATTTATGGCACACCGCTAAAAAGAGAAATGAAAAAGTATGCAAACAGAACAACAGATAATTCGTATTAAACATTTACTAAACAACAAGAGCCTGTCTTTTATTATTGGGGCAGGATTCAGTAAAAACATGTCTAATAATTTTTTCGATTGGGGTGATCTTCTTAAGCCGATCATCACAGAAATGTATCATATAGACGATGAAAAAGAAATTGAGCATAAAATTGAAGAAATCGGGTATCTTGGAATAGCTCAAGAATATGTACGAAGGAAGGGATTTCATGAGGCTATTGATGTCTATATAGAGCAACATACCCCTACCATTTCAATTAAAGAAAATTCGGATGAACCAGAGTACATCGTAACTCTTAATAATGAATTTATAGAAAGCGCGGATGTCACTTGCCATAGGCTATTGTTCAATCTTGATGTAAAGCATATTTATACATTTAATTATGATAACTGTCTTGATATTATTGGCAATACCGGAAAAGCTCAAAAGCTCTTATCTGAAATAAGAAACCTCCAAAACAAATTAGAGTTTCTTGAACTCAATGAAGAAAAATTAAGTGGATATTTATATATTTCAATAGAAGACAATATGAAGGCAGTAAAGGTAAATTTACCAACTGCAATTCAGAACGACAACGGGGATTACAATCATTTTATTAAGACGCTTAATTGTAATTATCCCGAACTCAACTTGTTTACAGATAATATCTCACACATAAAGGATAACTGCCACATTGTTCAAAATGAAATAGCTCGCATTAAAGCACAGATATTATTGCTACAGAAACATCGTGAATCTGTTTATCAACTTATCTCATCATCTGAGATGTTATCTCTTACGGATGGAAAAAGAAGCATATTTAAACTGCATGGTTCTATTAGATTAGATAAAAGTGCCCCATATGGTTTTGATGGAGACCGCCATTGTAATTACATTATTACATCAGAGGATTATAAAGAGTATCCCATAAAACATGAACCGTTTGTTAATTACATGAAAATATCACTATTAAAAGGAGCTTTTTGTATTATTGGTTTTTCATGTGATGACCCAAATTTCCTATCATGGATGTCTTGGGTAAAAGAAGTTGTAGATAAGAATATAGAAATCAGGAAAGAGTTATCTCAAAAGAACTCAGCAAGATTTTTCTACATACATTCCGCTGATAAACCTCTATCTGAAGAAAAGAGATTATTATTAAAAAATCATTATATTGAATGTGTCGAGCTATTCAATCTATTTGAAGGTGATTGTCACAAAGTAAGAATTATACAGTTTCTAAAACAACTTTTGCCGACATCTTTATGTTATCCTAAAATTAAGAAAACATGGCATAGCATAAATAAATATATAAGTGATATTCAATACTCCAAAAAAGATTGGAATATCACCAAAATAAGTGAGGATATTAAATTCATTTATTGTTCTGCAAATGTAAACAGAATTCCGTTGCAATCCAATTCGGATCATCACAACAGGAATCATATTTTGCAGAGGTTGCAGAGTCGATTCCGAAGGAAATGGAATACAGCGTCTGAACTTGAATTAATGTTAGCTTTCTCAGCCCTCAGAGAAGAACTTTTATTACCTTGTCATTATTTTGACGATGAGATATATAATCAGCTGATAGGAACTTGTAAAAATTCACTACAGTCAGATTTAAAATGTTTGTTACATAAGGAACAAGCTCTAACAAATCAAAAGTTTTCAGATACGAATGACCATATAAGTCCATTTATTCAGATTTGGAAATACTTATATAATTTTGATTTCAAAAGTGCAAAATATCTTGTCGATTCATGGAAACCCTTAAAGGATAATCCGATTGATGAAGTGAGAAAACAGATGTTCAAAGCCCTTTTCTCTGAAGATGTATTTGAGGATATTCGTCCATTGACTAATCAAGATTTATATTATTCTATTCAAGATTATCTCAATGCACTAGAATTATTACCTCTAATTAGCCGAAATTATACCTTCGGACAGGATGGCAGCATGAATAATGCAATAGACTTCTCTGATGAGGTTAGTCAAATACAAACAGATTGCCCATATATAAAAAATGCAGACTATATTTTAAATAGATTAATAGAATCCATTAAAGAAAACAATAAAACAATTCCATTTGGCAATAAATCACGGTCTTTCGATTTTGACAGTGACAATTCAAAGTTTATCAATTCATTTAAAGTATTAAGTATTCTTTTTGAATTGTGCCGACCTTTGCATATCAGTAATATAATATTATTCTCTATAGAAAAATGGAACATTGTTTGTGATAATCTCTATCAGGACTATCCCTATCCATGTCTATTTTATAGTCTTCAGTACAATGATGAGAAACTCACTAAGTCTGTTAGTCAAAAGATATTATATTGTGACCGTTTGACTCCCTATCTTCCTAATATTGTAAAATCATTATTTGCATCATTAGGACAATCTGAATGCCCTAATTTCTATCGGACTCCTATAATGAAATCTCTTTCAATACTATTAATCGGTTTGGATGCCAAATTTTGGAATAGTGATTTCACGAAGTTCTTTGATAAACTACAACCTTATGCAGAAAATAGGACAAGGAAGTATGATGATTTAAATTATTCACATGAGAATTTTTATGAATTAGTGACATTCGGATTGACTTGGACATCTGACAAAGATTTTAAACTTAGAGTTATTTCCGAAATCCTTCATACTCATGAAAGTATTGATAATTGGAAAAATCTACTAATAACAAAAGCCTTAAAATCTCTTACTAACGAAGACTTTGTGGCTTCAAAATATTATCAAGACATTTATCAGGATTTGCTTTGGTTATGTCAAAACGGGAATATCCCTGCACATATCTATGTAATATTAAACCTTATAACTTTACTTGATACTCAGACTGTGCAACAATGCTTGGAAAGGCTTCCAGAATCCTTGATAAAATCCGACTGTACTTTAATACAAGCTATACCTCATTATATCAAACAAGATTCGAATTTAGTATCAGTGATTAAACGAATAGTTTTGAAATCACCATTTTTGTGGCGTAATGGTATTGAGAAGAAGGGGATGACTATAGGATATTCATTTATTGATATTACAGGTATTTCAAACCAAATAGATTTTACTGCAACCGAAATAGAGGTACTTTGGGAAAAAATGAAAGTATCACTATATCAAATAAAAGAGGTATGTAATAATCAGAGAGAGGAGGAATCCACCTTCTTCATAAATCATTTTGCTACATTATTAGATGAAATGAAATCATTTATTGAAAGCAATACTTTTAAAGCAATCTCTCCCAAAGAATATGATGAAATCTATAACGAAATAATTTCATTAAGAGTATCCGTTGCGTCAAATGTATGTCACAGCATATATGATTTACTTATAAGAGATGAGACAAGTGATGCTATATCAATGCTTGTTGATATAAAACCGGAAATTCGTTTTCCTAAATACCAAGGAGAATATATATTATTGGCAAACAAACTTGTTTTAATGAAATCTCAACATCTCAACAGTTGTATGAATCATTTCTCTTGGATAGTTGATTCATATTCCGAATATATTCCACAAGATATATTCAAGTCTTTACTTGAGTTTATCCTAATTGCTTATGAACCATATTTTAATGGTAAACAAAACTGGAATTTACCCTTTGCTAAAAAGGAGGATTTTGAAAGTGGACTAATTAAGATTTATAGTGTGTTCAAAAAATGGGGTGGCATTAATGTCTTTTGGCAATCATATAAACCTAGATTTATAAATCATTAATAATCATCCTTATTATAATAAAAATATTTTATCAATGATAGTTGACGATATAAAAAAAGCTGATAGCCTCTGACGAATCACAGACTTTGGAGCTGAAGAAAACTACCGGCGAGTTAAAAGAGGAAATCACTCGAAGTGTCCATTCCTTAATACAGAAAGAAGTTGGTTAATTTTCGGTGTAGCACCGAAGTCGCTAAAGATAATCGGGCAAGAAGTGACAGCACGCATTCTATAAAGTACACATTGTAAAGCCATCCACTCTTCCGTTACTTTGCCAACAAAAAGACCATGAAACGAATAATGAGTAAAGAAGAGTTCCTGTCAGTTTATGAAAGGCAACAAGCCAGTGGTTTGACCATAAAAGATTTCTGTGAGAATGAGACCTATTCATCATCCTGCTTCCATTATTGGAAGAAGAAATTCGGCCTGAGCCGTACTTACACCAGCCATCCAGATAGAGTTCCCGATGATACATTCATTCCATTGGGCCTGCATCGCAGGGGAAATCTCCCGTCCAGCACAAGTGGCGACGTAACGATAGATCTTCCTTCCGGAATCAAGATCCACCTTGACAGCCGTGGAAATCCTGAACTGACATTTGGATTGATACACAAATTATGCGATCATGTTTTGTCTGAATGATACCTGTTCCAGCCGTTCTATCTTAAATTCTTTCTGCCATATCTTATTAATTTCAGTTTGGCTAAGGAACTATTTGTTTACTTCCTCCTCGTAAAACTTGATTCCGGCAAACGGATTTTTTGTTATCCATTCGTTTGCAATAGCGTAAGCATCCGCTAAAGTACACATTGTAGACCTAAAAACTCTTCTATTACTTTGCGATCAAAAACGTAGTTATGAAACGATCAATGAGTAAAGAAGAGTTTTTAGCGCTATATCAGCGCCAACAGTCCAGCGGACTAACCATAAAGGATTTCTGTGATAATGAATCGTATCCTGCTTCCTGTTTTCATTATTGGAAGAAGAAATATGGATTGAGTCACCCATATACCAAACACACCGAACCTGCAGGTGATTCGTTTATCCCTCTTAATATTAATCATACTCCTGCCATTCCCACTTCATCACGTGGTGACAGGTGTGTAACCATAGAACTTCCATCCGGCATAAAGATCCACCTCAACATCCTAAGTAATCCGGAGATTATTTATGGCCTGATCAGTAAATTATGTAGCCATGTTCTGCCTGAATGATACGATGCGCTACTTCCTGTGTCCCGAGAAGACAGATATGCGCAAAGGAATAAATTCTCTTTGTGGGCTTGTTCATGATAAAATGGGATATGACGTTCGACTTGGCGATGTGTTTATCTTTGTCAACCGAAGCAGAACAACCATGAAACTTCTGCATGCCGAAGACGGAGGTATGGTTTTATACATAAAACGCCTTGAGGAAGGTACCTTCAGACTTCCTTCCTATGATAGTGAAAGCCGTTCCTATCCCATGGAATGGCGTGATTTAGTACTGATGGTGGAAGGCATAACCGATAATCCGAGTGATAGACTCAAACGTCTTAAAGCCGGTCGAAAAGAAGGATTTTATTGATTAAAAAGAGCTTCCTAAACTTGTATAGCTGTACGATTTTCAGTATCTTTACATTATAATAAGATACTAAAAAGAATGATTCATACAGATACGATGGAACTAATAATCAAGAATCAACAGGAGCAAATAAAAGGGCTTCTGGAGACAAATCGTACCCTTGTAGAATCAAATCAGAAACTTATGGAACAGACGGGAGAACTGCAGCAAAAAGTACAGGAACTCCTGTCGCAAGTAGCCTGGTTAAACAGACAGCTTTTCGGCAGAAAGAGTGAAAAGCTGGCATCCTTGGATCCCAACCAGCTTGCCTTGTTTGATACCTTGGCTAATCCCAGGCAAGAGGAAACGGATCTTGTGGAGACTGGCGTAGGCACTAGGACATGTAAACCGGACGGAAAGAAAAAAGAATCCCGCCGTAATCGGGAACTGTTAGAGGGGCTGCCCGTTGTGGAAGTCATTGTCGAACCTGATAATGTGGATCTGAATCGATATCGTCGTATAGGTGAAGAGCGCACACGTACGCTTGAATTTGAACCGGGAAAGCTATATGTCAAAGAGACAGTACGTCCCAAATACGGACTCAAAAATAATTTAAGTCTTCCCAAAGAGGGTGAAAGCGGTGTCATAATAGCACCGCTTCCACCTTCCCCTATATACAAATGTCTGGCAGGGCCTTCCTTGCTAGCCGAAATACTTCTGCAGAAATATGAATATCATGTTCCCTTTTACCGTCAGGTAAAGGAATACAGACATTTGGGTGTACGACTGCCGGAAAGTACTTTAAGCGGGTGGTTTAAGCCAGTATGTGAGTTATTAAGTCCTCTTTATTCGGAATTAGTAAAGCTCGTAACGGGCAGCGGATATGTTCAGGTCGACGAAACCACAGTACGGGTCATCAACAAAGGAAAGGGAAAAACCGATAAGGAGTATTTATGGATGGTCAGGGCAGCTATGGAAAAACTGGTCATCTTCCATTATGATGACGGTTCCCGATCCGGACAGACAATCAGAAATTTATTAAAGGACTTCAAAGGATATCTTCAAAGTGACGGATACAGTGCCTACAATGCGTTTGATGGCACTAAGGACGTGTGCCTTATTGCCTGTCTGGCCCATATCAGAAGACATATGGAGCTGGCACTGGATGAAAATAGATCACTTGCTGAATATGCTCTTAAACAAATACAGGAACTATATCATATTGAGCAGATAGCAGATGCCCGGAAACTCGATGCGCAGGGACGATGTGCACTCCGCCAGCGTTTGGCAACTCCCATACTTGACTCCTTTGAAAAATGGATGGAACAGACTTATGGCAAAGTACCACCAAGAAGTCGCATGGGACAAGCTATTACCTATACTTATCCTCTTTGGCCAAGAATGAAGAATTACCTGAAAGATGGAAATCTGAAAATCGATAATAATCTGGCGGAAAATGCGATTAGACCACTTACTTTGTCCAGAAAGAACTTCCTCTTTTGTGGTAACCACGAGGCAGCTGAAAATACAGCAATCATATGCTCACTATTAGCTACCTGTAAAGCACAGGAAATTAACCCAAGGGAATGGCTGAATGATGTCATAGCCAAACTTCCATACTATCTGGAAAGAGACTCCGGGAAAAATGTTCGTGAACTTCTTCCGGATGTTTGGAAGTTAGAGAAATCCAACACGAATCCAATTGGAGTTTAAATATTTATGTTAAAGAATAAAAAAAACTCGATATTAGCTTTTGACTAAAGTTGATATCGAGTTTTCTATTTTATGAAAATACAATGTGTACTTTATCGGATGCTTACACAAAGATAGTGTTTTTAACTAATTCCCCCAAGTTTTCAAACTGAGCCCAAGTTTTCAAACTGAGCCCTTTTTTGTCTTTCAAGCAAGACTGAAACAATAAAAAAAAGTCCTACAATACGTTAATATTGTAGGACTTGTCTCTTTTTTGTCGCCGTTTGGCTTTGTTCTTTTGGTGATCCGCCTGGGATTCTCCTTGCAGAGTTACCACGCTGATATTTAAAACTTTATATTTTTAGCTTCAAGCATATCCCATGATTTATCCCACTAATTTGTTACTTGCTTTTGCAGTAGTTTGCTCATGGAGAATACTGAGTGCAAAAATAGTGATTTTAATTGGTTTTACCAAACTCATTAAGGCTTCTTTGTTTAGCATTTCTGCTATAAGAATAATTTTCATTTCTCAATCGATCTCATTTTAGTACTGGGTTATTCTTAAGTTATATTGTTTCTTGATACTTTTGGTTCATGACAACAATTAGAACAGGACATAAAGCATAGCCAAAATAAATGAAATTATAAAAATAATTTTCAAGTATTTGGGTAAATTTCCATATTCTTCTTGCATTGTATCATTTATTGACTCTTCTCTATTTACTTTTATATTGGGTCTTTCTTTTATAAATTCATTACTCACATACTGAAAAATACTTGATATGGCATAAATACATAAAATAAAGAAATCCAATAGAAAGTATGCGATAACTATTCTAATTGAATATACAAATAGTAATTTGAGAAATAAAAGGATTGATTCAAATGTAACAAGTTTATATGACACAAATGTATATTGAGAAACATCAATTTCTTTCCCAAACATTAATGTAAATACCAGTAATATAATAACTGATGTCGATATTAAAATCGCATATGATGTAATCGCATTAAATTGATAAAAGAAATTCCACATATGAAATTTGTGAATCTTTTCATCATCACCCTCCCCTTTGAAATTGAAATTATTAAACTTATCAAAGATAATAATGATCAAACTCAAAAACAGAGCCGTCATTATTGAAAGAGAGCTTAACACATAATTAATCATTTCATTACTCAGCCCTTTAGGCTTTGTGTAGACAAAAAGAATAGAAATAAGAAGTGCTATCAATTGTAATTGTGTAAAATACAATTTTGGTCTATCTCCTTTTCCATTCAAATTTTTATATTGCCATTCTTGACCTTTAGTTATTAATTTTAAAACATAATATATTAAATAATTAGTTTTCATTATTCATTTGAAATAGGATAAATATCGGAATAAATTTGTTGCAAAAGACCATCGCAATAGGTCTTTAAATCAGCTCTACAGAAATTCCCATCTTCGTCTATTCCTAATGTTTCTATATCATCTAGCATAATAACTGGACGAACTTTTTCATCATCATCAAGACTAAAAGGAGATGTTTTTTTCATGTCTTCATTTCTAAGTGCCCCTTTTTTCTTTTCAAATTCAGATAAAGGCTTTATACGTTGACCTACTTTTATTGCCATATTTCCGACCTTGTCTAATAAAGAATTTATTGAACCTAATTCAACCGTCTGATTTTGAGGTTGAATTTGAATTATAACATTATATGCTTCTTCATGGTTGGTTATCCCGTCGGATGTATCAACTTCCGTTACAAACTGTTGGCTATAAGTTAATGATTGAACTATTGCCCCTTCCTTGAATTCTTCTTTCAGGAAAGTAGGTATATAAGTTTCAACTTTACATCCTTTATTTATATCCGTTTTGCAAATCTCCGGCAAAAATTTCTTGATTGCTGTTCGGATATTAGCATTTGATTTACTCTGTAAAAAGACAACTCCTACATTGGAGTGTAAAGGGAAATACATATAAATATAATATCGATCTGTAATAATGTCATCTTTCTTTATATTTTGGCTTTTTGTTTTTGATAGATTCGATAATTTCCTAATCATATCATAGGGTCCTCCATCAATATACCCTTCTATAACAAACTCAGAAGAATGAGATGTTAATATTTTATTCTCCTTTTCCCCTCTTTTCTTAAATAAAGTAAGACCAATTTTACTTTCTGGATGTCTCCATATCTCTTTTGCTATTTGTTCAAGAATTGCTTTATATAGAAGATTGAATAATCCACTATTTCGATAATTCGTTTCTTGGTCTTGAACATATCGAGAAGTAATGAGTGTTTTAAAATTAAAACCTTTTTTTTTCTTCAAAATTATTTTATAAACATCTAATTGATTATTTGCAGCCATAGTGTTATAGTTTATGTTATTTAATTTTCGTTAGAAGTATACATATAAGATTGAACAATCCTTATATACGAAGCCATTCTTGGATCAGAAAAACGATATACACCTTTATATATTCGTTTGAGAATTTTGCTATTATCATCTGAAGCAATTCTAGAAAAACATGAGTCTAAAGCACTTCGCATCAAAGGTTCTCCAAATTTTGATTCATATTTCGCCTTTACATCTTTTTTCTTGATAAATTCATCATTACATAAAGCTATTGCATATAATACTTTCTTGTAACGTTCAACTGATGATTTTATAGATATTTCATAAAGCTTTTGCAGAGAACTTTCACAATCATTTATTGCTTTTTCTATCGCAAAATTGAGATTATTCAATGCAATAGTTTGTCTTTCCTCAATTATAGCTTTTTCGGCGGCTTTTAATGCTAAAAGATGTGTAAAGTAAGCATATCCTGAACTTAATCTGACAATTCGATATATTACTTCTTTTTCAAAAATTAAGTTCAACATATTCGCCCCATATTTTATTATGTGTGTAAGTTCTTCATATTTCATTCGACTCAATTTGATCTCTTTAAGACAACGTTGTACAGAAGGATGTCCTTCTGTTAATTCTGAGGAAGATTCTGCAATACCTACAATCAGTATCTTCAACTTAGAATCGGAATCACTTAATTGTTTTATGAGTTCTGCTACTTTATATTTATCTTCGACTCCTTGTATAGCATCGAACTCATCTATTAGCAAAAGTACATTTAAATCTTTGATTTTCTGGGCAACCCATGATGGTGATAATGATTGATTTACATTGCCTTCTTTTTGTACAGTATTTCCAGATGTTATATTATTTTTAAAAATTGATATATTGAAATTTTGTTGAGATGTAATTGAAATCGTGCGTGGGCAGCATCCTGCCTCAATTAATGCAGGTTCAATAATACTTAGAAAGTTATCAGAACTATCACATCTTTTTATGATTAATTTTTGTTCGGTCAGCTTAACTAAATTTTGAGCAGCGATATTTGCTAAAGAACTTTTTCCTACACCTCTATCACCATATAGTAGTGCATGCTCTCCAGGAGTGTTGAGAGTAGATAAAAGTTGCTTCATCTCCTCTAAACGTCCTCTAAAAAAACGTTCATCAGTAATAGGTTTGTGAGGAGTAAAAATGTGCCTCACATTAGATTTTCTAATGCGTCTTTCATCTTCGCCAAAAACTTCTAAATCTAAGGTATTCATTATGAAGTAATTTATGTTTCAACAAAAATAGGAAAAAGGTATGTAATATATATTATCTAGCACCATTTTTATGAAATATTTCTATGAAGATGCTGCTATAATTTGTGGCAAACAATCGGAACTTTCGATTTTAAGTTGATAAGGAATTACAGTTTACGCCTTTTTTTCTTTTTGAGTTTGGACTTTTGTTCCTCTGAAATATTTGGATTTGATAATAGGTCTATACCTGATAGAACAAAGGTGGTAAGGGAGCAAGGAGAAATATTACTTTCTTGTCTACAAGATTGTATTTTAGGAATATACGTATCATTATCTCTATCAGTTTTTCTATCTGTATTGAAAGAAATATTGCTTATTTTTTTGTTTTCAAGATTGACAGAAAATAGGTTTTCTTGATTACTAACCTGATTGATTTCTGTTTCTCTTTCACCAGATTGAATTTGTTGCTGCTGTAATTTAAACAGCTCGGATATACAGCCGTTTTTCATTGTGTTGTGATAATCGAATAATTCTACTTGTTGGCGATTGTAATTGAACAGCTTATCAAATCCTTGTTCTACTTGTTGGAACAAATTCACACGGTCAAAACCACCTTTTATTATTCCGGCTTCGGTGTTTTTATGATTGGTAAGCGGTGACAGCTTCTTTTTGTTAGTTTGGTCTTTCCGGCTTACAATCAAATGACAGTGCATATTTAGTTCATTATCTGAACGGCTACGGTCAAAATGAATCTTGCCATAGAACTTTATATCCGAAGCGGTAAGTTCTTTGTTGAAGTTATTGGCATATATAGGAATAAATACCTTACGAATATAGCGTTTCATTGCTTCGGCTTGTTCCTGTTCTGTGTTACCCATTGCTCTAAGTTCCTTTTCCGATGGGCTGACATGGATAGAATAAAACTTAGCATCCGTTTTTAGGAGTTGTCCGATATTACTATCTATATCCTTAATCACTTTTGATTTATAGATATTGTCATCCGTCAGATTGAAAAAGCCATCAGTATAGATTCCTTTCTCCATCCGCTCCAAATCTTCATGTTCTAAATAATTAGCTAACTGTCGACTGCTTCCTGCATTATTATATGTTCCATTTGATGGTGGGGCAAAGTCAATGTGCATAATCCTATGTGTTTATTAGATTACTGATTTCGGTTTTCAGATTTTCTTTCCTTTTACTATCCATCACACCGCAAGCTGATAATTCTGAGTAAAGTTGTATCAGGTGAAGTAACTTTTTATAATCACGTTGGTGTATCTGGTAAAGTGCGTTAATTTGCTTGGACTGGTTGTTAATCACGTCGGCATGATTGCAAAATTGTTCACTTAGCTTTTTAAGTACGGCTGTTTGTTTCTCTTGACTAGTTTCCAGTTGCGAGAGAATAAGAGTTTCTAAAGTTTTGCTGGTAGCATCGAAACGCAAAGCTATAGAATTAGTTGCCCGTATCATGGGATTCAGTTGTTCTTCCTCGTAGTGTCGGATGAAGCGGATAATATCATCCTGCCTCTTATTTATTTTCGCCAGTTCCGATTTTACAGATTCAGGTGCTTCGGATGGGTTGATATGTGCCTTATCTATATACCCGAACGCCAACTTTACAACTTCACTCTTTTTCAGTGAATAGCGTTTGCATATCTTCTCTACCAAAGCTGCCGTTTCCTTGTCTATGGAAATGGTAGTGAATATCGTTTTTCGACTGCTGTTTGGCATGATAATTACTTTTTTATAGAAATATGAATAGATAAATACCTGATAATAACCATTAAAATAAAAATGCTTATTACAGGTGTCATTACAGCGTGTTCTTGTAACACGCTAAAGCCGAAGGCTTTGCCCCGCAGGGCAAGAGGGAAGAACAGGACTTGTCCAGTTCCCTCTTGCTCGATTTAGCGAAACAAGCTGAACCGATAGGTGAGGCAGTTTGTGCTAAATCGGGGTGGCAGCACAAAGGAATAGCCTGAACACAGGCTTCTTTCCTCTGCTACTTTTTGCTATCAGGGCTGATTAGGCAACTGATTGGCTTTTTCAAACTGCTTGTAGGTTTGAGAATCGGCATATTCATGAACGAAAGCCCGGATATCGCTGGCTTTATAATACGTTTTTCGCCCAATGGTAAAGTAGGGAAGTACACCTTTTGCCCGATAGCGTTGCAAGGTTCTGAAAGATGCTTTCAACAGAAAGGCTAAGTCTTGATTATCTAATAGCTTTTCGTTTTCATCGAATACAGTATCGGTGTTGATAAGGGATTTCAAGTCTTGCCCGATTTCGGTGAGTTTTTTGGATAGCTTCTCCATCCACTTCTCGAAGTTTTCGTTGTCTATATACATTTTGCTTCAATTTTAAGTTCAACATTATTGTTTTCAATCGATTGATGAAGCAAAGTTCTGCAAAACAAGGTTGCAGAAAAAGAGGAGTAGTTACCTACTCCCCGAAAAATGGTTTATAAACTACTATAAATAAACAACTTGCAGAATCATCTTTTCTAATCTTTATTTGTTCTTGCGTTTACGGTCTTCTCTGACAATAGCATTTCGCAAAGCGTCCAATGTTTTAGTAAGATTGTACGGTTTACGAGTAAACACTTCACCGATCTTATCGTAGATACTTCCAAATTTCAGATTGAAAAGCTGCTCAAAGTTACGGGCTAGACAAGCCTCTGAAACGGGCTTTCCATTCTTTCCGGTAATCTCGCCTTGAAGAAATAAACCAAGCACAATTTCAGCAATTCCAATAATTCCCAAGTCTTTAGATTTAGGAATTACATATAGATCTGACTTGAACTCTGTAAACACAGGCAAACTAAACTGTTCGGGATGGGTAATTTTTAGGTTGAGTAACTCTAATTCTGCGTCAATTAAGGATAATGCTTTGTGCATATATAGATTTTTAGGCGCATTTTTCCCCCTGCCCATTCTGATACAACCCCTTTAAAGGGGCTATCTCAATACGGGTGAGATTAAGCATCCGGAAGATATAAGTATAATCTTCCGAATTGCTAATTGTTACTATTTGCTTCACAAAATCTTCATAAGCATCTTGCATTTCTGTGTTAATAACTTCTTGTGAGGTATCAGCCAGTAAGATGAAAAACCTCGTTCTCAATAAATCATTCATAGGCATAAAATTTAATTGTGAATAAATTATATATATCAAAGCATTAGCTTTGTATGCTGAATGATTTCTTGTTTTGTTTGTAGTTCCTCTGCTAATCAGAATGATTCAAGGGGTATTCAGCCTTATTGGTCGCAATTCCAGAAATGGTGAACTTCAAATTCCTGCTTCTTACAAATATAATTCACTGGCATGAGTTCTAAAATAGCGAAATGTAGCTATGCAGAAGAACTGCGACTTGCATCAATCCTTGTTAATATTTTCTTTATATAGTTCATAATCTCTCTTTATTTCTGGTAAGTAATTCATTGATTTTTCCCTCCATAATATATGGCAAACACTGGCGTATTTCATCAGTAGACCAATCCCACCATTTCAGCATGAGTAATTGTTGAATTACCTCTGCATCAAAGCGTTTTCGTATTTCTTTGGCAGGAGTACCGCCCACAATCGTATAAGGTGGAACATCTTTGGTCACTACTGCACGTGCGGCAATGATAGCACCATCACCGATATGAACCCCCGCCATAATCACAGCTTCATAGCCGATCCATACGTCATTGCCGATCACAATATCGCCTTTGTTGTCCCATGCAGTAGTAATATTCGACTTTTCCAATTCCCATTCTTCGTAGAATAGAGGGAAGGTATAGGTAGACAGAGATTTCAATGAATGATTCGCACAATTAAACAGAAACTTCGTGCCACAGGCAATAGAACAGAACTTGCCAATGATTAACTTCTCCCGAAGGATGGGATAATGATAAAGCACATTGTTCTTCTCAAACAGCAAGGGATTAGCTACAAAATCATTGTAAATAGTATAATCGCCTACCTCTATTTGCGTATCTTTAATCACGGCATTCAGATAGACTGTTTGCTTATCTCCGGTGCGAGGATATATTTTTGTCATCATAACTTGATTCGTTTTAATAGTGTTTACTTTTTAGATAAATGATAGATTGAAGTGCCAGCAGAATCACAAACAGATATTCTGCCGTCAAGTAGAGGGATAAAGACGCTTCTATACAGAAACTCAACCAGTAGAGATACACTAAATAGACACAGGTGGTTGTCACCTGAAACAGAAAGGTGATTTTGGTTTTTCCCGTTCCCCCGACTGCATTAAGATATACATAGCCGGGTAGTGCAAACGTGTAATTCAGGAGCATCACCACGAAAGGGGCAAATGCTAATTCCACTAATAGTTCGTTATCAGTGTAGAAGCTTACAATCCAACGATTACAGAGCAAAGCAACTACTACCAATGGGAAGCCAACGGCATAGCCTAATTTCAGAACCTTGTGACAAATCGGGAAAAGTTCTTTTCTCGCTCCCGCTCCAATAGCATTGCTCACCAATGAACCCGTAGTGACAGCAAAGGAATTAGCAATTACGAAAAAGATTGCCGATACGCTTCGGGTGATATTGGAAATAGCTAACTCCGTTTTCCCTAAATGCTCGATTGCCACGAAAAATAGAAACCAAGGGGCTACACTGATAAAAGCATGGAGCATACTCCACACAGACAGATTCAGGACTTTGAAAAGTAACCGTCCATCATACACGGGCTTCAATCCGTATTTTTCTTTGTCTATCTTCGCTCCTGTGTAGATACAAAGCACAATTAAAGAGTCCATTTCTGCTAAAGATGAAGCGATGGCTGCTCCCGAAATACCTAACTCCAGTGTAAATATTAAGAAGTAGTTCAGCGGGATATTAATCGCCACCGCAGTAACAGCCGACCACGACAAGGCTTTTGTGTGTGTTATTCCAACGAAGAAAGACCGGATAGCCAGAAAAGGAAATGAGAACAACAGCCCGAAGCTGCGCCAGTCCAAATAGCAGTCTACCGCCTGATAAATCTCCGGTGAGGAAATTAATTGCTTCAATAGATAAGGAGAAATGGCATGAACCAGTAGGCAAAGCAAGATGGCTAATCCCGATAAAAAGAATAGCCCCTGAAAGAAAGTCTTTCCGGTTGCCTTATAATTCTGCTCCCCGTTTCTGCGGGCAATCATTACTTGAAGTCCAATACTGAATCCGAAGCCCAGCATATAGACTGCTAGATAATAAATTCCGGCAATAGCGGATGCTCCCAATTCCACCTCGCCTACGTGACCTAAAAAGACAGCATCCGTTATATTGATTAACTGCTCCATTAAGATGCTCATCATCACCGGAAAGTTGATGAGCCATATTTGTTTATATGGATAATTCATTGCTCAACTGCAAAATAGCACGATACGAACAGACCTGCATAACATGGTCTGCCAGCTCGTAAATTCATAAATAAAAGGATGTAAAATCTCTGTGGCAAATAAATCGTTATTTGTCAAATAGCTGAATAGCTTTCTTGAAGGGGGCTATTCGCAGGAGCGTAGCTATATACAGAGTTTCATAAGAAGTGAATACTATTTGTTAGTTGATATAGCGCAAATGTATGGAAAATTAAGAAATTCAATCTATCAATTCATGGATTTCTTTTATATGCAGGTGCAAATGTCCCAAATATCCCTCTATCATTTCTCTTAATGTAACCTTTGCTCCTGTAAAGTCGCACCAGTAACTATCCAGCCTGTTCTTATCTACCGAATTAATAACTTGGATGATGTGCAGATTGTAGCACTTCCACAACTGGATTAAGTTAGACCAGTCTGCATTTTGATAATCTTGCAGAGCTATCCACAAGTCATTATCCTGTGTATAATCAGGGAAGAAAAGCAGGTCTTTGCTATATTGCAGCCGAACCATGCGTTGATGATTATTGGATGCCGAATCAATCAAGTGACCGAGAATCTGCTTGATGGTGCGATTCTGCCTATTTCGCCTTTGTGTGATAACCTCTACGGGCAAACTACTTAACAATTTCTCTTCTGCTTCAATAACCTGTGCGATACCAGCGGTTATATGTATAAAATTACTTTCTTGCATAACTTTCTATTTTTAAATACTTCTGCAAAAGTAAGTTCTTTGCCTATCATCCACTTGTAAAAAACTGACATAATCACAAATGACTATGCACGATTATGCGATTTAATAACATTCAGCCTACAATCTTCGGAAAAGAATGTAGAATACGGAGAACGGGAGATAGATATTGAGTAGGTGAACAGCCTGTAAACTCTTTAAAGTCTTTCACCAAGTGCGAAGGATCGTAAAAGCCACACGAATAAGCCAAGTCTACAAACTCCATCCCCGGATGATTCTGCAACAGATACAGTGCCCGCTGAAAGCGAACTACCCGATAATATTCTTTAGGGCTCATTCCTACATAGTTGGTAAATACTCGCTTGAATTGCCTATATCCCAAACAAGCACTTTCAGCAAGGGTATTCACGTCTATTTGCGGTTGATTGATTATTTGACGGATAGCGTGATGCGTTCTTTGGTAGTTACAATTTGCATCGACCAACCGTTGTATGAAAAAGCGTTCAATCAACCGGATGCAGGTTTCAACGGCTGGTTCGGCAGAAATATTTCGTTTCAGGTGATTCAATTCGATGTCTTCCAAATCTTCTACATCTATATAATGGTTGTAAAGTTCACTCATAGAACACCGCACAAATGGATTTAGCCCCAGAGGATGAAATATAACCGCAATCATATCAATATTAGCTAGTGGTTTGGATTGGATATCGTAATCAATAGAGAATACCGAAATTTTCCGCCTTATTGATAGCTTCGATCGCATTATCTACATTTAGCTTTGCCAATATATTCTTTCGGTGATTATTTACCGTATAAATACTAAGATTTAGCTTATAAGCGATCTCTTTGCTCAGAAAACCTTGCCGAATTAATATTAGTATTTCTTTCTCACGCTTGGTTAATTGAGGTTCGGCTAGAATAACTGTCGACGCAAGTATCAGTCCTGTCTTTCTATTGATAACTGTCCGTTTGATTCTTTCGGTAGGCGATACAATCGGGATAATACTTGGTTCCGAAAATCTGTACCCGCTGATATTGTGCAAATTGTATCTGTTCTCATTTATCTATTATGCTTTACTTTGCATTATTTTAGTTTTCAAATATATTTAATGATTATGAAGTTGAAATTTGCCAAAAGAATGTCTTATATAAAGGCTTCGGAAATAAGAGAAATACTCAAAGTTACAGAACGGGAAGATGTTATTTCATTTGCTGGTGGACTACCTGCCCCTGAGCTATTCCCCATAGATGAAATTAACAAAATGAATCAGGTCGTTTTGCAAGAAGCAGGAGCAAAAGCTCTTCAATATACGACTACTGAAGGGTATTATCCTTTACGTGAATGGATTGCCAAACGAATGAATGAACGCTTAGGGACATCGTTCGATAAGGATAATATTCTTATAACTCACGGTTCGCAACAAGGATTAGATTTATCCGGAAAAGTATTTCTGGACGATGGTGATATCGTATTGTGTGAAAGCCCCACCTATTTAGCAGCAATTAGCGCATTCAAATCATATGGGAGTGGCTTCATTGAAATTCCAACAGATGAAGAAGGCATGGATATGGCTACTTTGG
>OHCK01000362.1_pt1 | contig 21130 bp, 15 predicted proteins | sample 1577611 | NCBI WGS metagenome assembly OHCK01 (sample SAMEA3879586, study PRJEB24766) | human gut metagenome | biome: human-associated habitat; feature: feces | place: USA | collected 1985/1987 | reverse complement strand
AGTGTGTATGACAAACAGGGAAAGCCTTCCGTAACGGTGGCAAATAAACCCGAGATCGAGGTGCCCTGTGAAGTGGTACTTATGGCCATCGGTCAGGATATTGTCTCTGCACCTTTTGCAGAGTATGATGTGAATCCCCGAAGAAAGACATTTGAGACATTAGATACCACCAGACTTAAGAGCTATGACAAGTTTTTCGCCGGTGGTGACTGTGTATTCGGTCCGGCAACCGTAATTAAGGCTATTGGTGCCGGCAAAGTAGCAGCGCTGAACATTGATGAATATCTTGGGTATCATCATAAATATCTGGAGGATATTAAGATCCCGGAGCCCAGAGAGAATGACAGAACCCATTACGGCAGAGTGCATCTGACAGACCGTTCCGCAAGAGAGCGTAAGAACAATTTCGAACCGGTGGAAAACGGAATGTCCTACGATGAGGCGATGCAGGAATGCGGTAAGTGCTTAAGATGTGATCACTTCGGATGCGGAGTGGTAGAAGGAGGCAGAGTATAATGGTAACGATCACCATAGATGGAAAACAGATTTCCGTAGATGAGAATTTATCCATACTGGAAGCTGCACAGGAGGCGGACGTCAAGATCCCCACACTCTGCTACCTGAAGGATGTCAATGAGGTAGGAGCCTGCAAAATGTGTGTTGTGGAGGTGGAAGGCAGCAGACATCTGGTAACCTCCTGCAATACAAAAGTAAAAGAGGGAATGGTGGTGAACACTCATTCCGAGAGAGTGGTAAACAGCAGAAAGCAGGTATTGAACATGCTGCTTGCCAACCATGATATCAGATGCTTCTCCTGTAGCAAATCCGGCGACTGCAGACTGCAGGATCTGTCCAATGAATACGGCATTACGAAATCCTGCTATCCCGGAAGTGCAGCCAAATTTGAAGCGAAAAAAGAGAATCCTTTTCTGACGTATTATCCGGAGCTGTGCATCAATTGTCAGAGATGTGTCAGCACCTGTAACAAGGTGTCCTGTAACGGCACCCTGCATAACAGCAAGATCGGTACGAGAACGTTGATCGATGCTCCGTTCGGACCGGACTGGAAGGAGACAGACTGCGAGTCCTGCGGTAACTGCGCGGCGGTATGTCCTACCGGAGCACTGGTAGCCAAAAACCGTAAAAAGTACCAGGTTGGCAAGGTGAAAAAGGTGCTGACTACCTGCCCCCACTGTGCTACCGGCTGTCAGTATTATCTGGTGGTAAAGGATAACGAGATCGTGGATGTGGAACCGGCAAACGGCCCTTCCAACAAGGGACTGTTGTGTGTTAAGGGCAGATTTGGTTCGTTTCATTTCGTACATTCGCCGGAGAGATTAAAATATCCTCTGATCAAGAACCATGAGACCGGAGAGTTTGAGCGTGCTACCTGGGATGAGGCACTGGATCTCATTGCAGCGAAATTTACAGAGATCAAGAAAAAGTATGGTTCCGATGCACTGGCAGGTTTCGCCTGCTCCCGTTCTCCGAACGAGGACTGCTATATGATGCAGAAGATGGTCCGCTGTGCGTTTGGTACCAATAATGTAGATAACTGTGCCAGAGTCTGTCATTCCGCAACTGTAGCCGGACTTGCCATGACACTGGGAAGCGGAGCCATGACCAATCCCATCAGTGATATTACGAATGATGTGGATGTGATCATGTTGGTAGGTTCCAACCCGGAGGAAGCACATCCTGTCATCGGTATGCAGATCCGTCAGGCAGTGGAACGGGGTACCCGGCTGATCGTGGTAGATCCCAGAGATATCGGTCTGTCCAGACAGGCAGATATTCATCTGAAATTAAAGCCCGGTACGAACGTTGCATTTGCCAACGGTATGATGAATGTGATCATCCATGAGGGACTGGCAGACGAAGAATTCATCCGCACCAGGACCGAAGGCTTTGAAGAATTGAAAAAGATTGTAGAAGAATATACTCCGGAGCGTGTAGCCGAGATCTGTCATATCGATGCGGACCACCTGCGGGAGGCGGCACTGATGTATGCCAAGGCGAAGAAGGCTCCGATCATCTATTGCCTGGGAGTAACGGAACATTCCACCGGAACCGAAGGTGTTATGTCCATGTCCAACATGGCGATGTTAGTAGGAAAGTTAGGACGCAGCGGCTGTGGTGTGAATCCTTTACGTGGACAGAATAATGTACAGGGTGCCTGCGATATGGGTGCACTGCCCGGTGATCTTCCCGGTTATCAGAAAGTGACAAATCCCGAGGTTATTGCTAAATTTGAAAAAGCATGGGGTGTGGAGCTGAACAAAAAACCCGGCGTACATGCAACAGATGTATTCCCTGCGGCAATCCGTAAGGAGATCCGCGGACTCTTTATCTTCGGCGAAGACCCGGTCGTAACGGATGCAGACCAGCATCATATCCGCAAGGCACTGGAAAGTCTGGATTTCCTGGTGTTGTCCGATCTGTTCATGACAGAGACCGCGCAGTATGCGGATGTGATTCTGCCCGGTACCAGTTATGCGGAGAAGGAAGGCACCTTCAGCAATACGGAGAGAAGAGTACAGCGTGTCCGTAAAGCGGTGACACTGGAAGGCGAGATGCGCCTGGATACCGATATTTTTATCGACCTGATGAACCGTATGGGATATCCGCAAGCCCAGCTTACTTCCGAAGAGATCATGGATGAGATCGCGTCCCTGACCCCCAGCTTTGCAGGTATCAGCCATAGAAGACTGGATAAGGGTGAGAGTATCCAGTGGCCCTGCCCGGATAAGAAACATCCCGGCACACCGATTTTGCATGTGGGTAAGTTCTCCAGAGGTCTGGGATGGTTCTACCCTGCAGAGTATGTGCCCAGTGCGGAACTGCCGGATGAGGAATATCCGTTTATCATGATGACGGGACGTATCCTGTACCATTACAATACCAGAGCTATGACCGGAAAAACTCAGGGACTGATGGAGAAGGAAGGTCATTCCTTCATCGAGATGAATACGGAGGATGCAGTGCGCCTTGGCATTGAAAATGGAGAAAAGGTAAAAGTTACATCCAGAAGAGGTACCCTGATCACGACTGCGAGAGTGGGAGATAAAGTATCCCCGAAGGAGACCTGGATGCCGTTCCATTTCCCGGATGGCAATGCCAATATCCTGACGAATGCGGCATTGGATAAATATGCGAGAATCCCGGAATACAAAGTCTGTGCGGTAAAAGTGGAAAAGCTTCCCGCAGAGGACAGACTTGCGGAGAATTCTTAGAATTTTCTGAACTTATAAGAAAACGTAGCATGGAAGATAAAAATAGGGTATAATCAGAATTCAGAGACTTTGAGAAAGTAGGAAATGCTATGTTTTTTAAAAATAGATGTAATATCACCGCGGTATTGATCGCGGGACTGCTAGGCATAAGTATGGTGACGGGGCTGACCGCCTGTGGTGGGGCTGACGGCACGAAAGTAGTCTTCACCACGGGATTCGGGAAAAATGAAGTCTTCCGTATCGGAGATGAATCCTGCTCTAAGGCAGAGATCATGATCTATCTGACTACGATACAGAATCAGTATGCGAATGTCTACGGAACGGAGATCTGGAACACTTCCTTAAACGGTGTGACACTTGAGGATAACGTCAAGGAGACGGTACTGGCTCGGATCGCGCAGATCAAGACCATGTATCTGCTGGCAAAGGAAAAAGAGGTCACGTTAGATGAAGCCGAGGAAGCAAAGGTCGTCCAGGCAGCGCAGGAGTATTATTCTTCCCTAAATGACACAGAGATCGAGACCATGGGCGCCACGGAGGAGATCGTGGAAAATCTGTACCGGGAATACGCCATGGCAGATAAGGTCTATCGGCTGATCATTCAGGATATCAATCCGGAGATCAGTGATGACGAGGCGCGCAAGATTACGGTGCAGCAGATCTTTTTCGCAACAGCATCCACAGATATGGACGGTAACTTAAAGCCCTATTCGGAAAGCTCTATCCAGAAAGCTTACGAAAAAGCCTGTGAGGTGAGAGCCATGGCGGTGGACGGAGAGCATGATTTCACGGAGCTGGCTTCTAAATACAGCGATGATTCCGAGATCACCTATTCTTTCGGTAAGGGTGAGGCGGAGAGTGCTTACGAGGAAGCAGCATTCAATCTGGCAACGGATGAAGTGAGCCAGGTGATCCAGTGCGAAAGAGGGTATTATATTATCAAATGTACCAATACCCTGGACAGAGAAGAAACCGATGCCAACAAGCTTAAGATTGTAGAGGAACGGAAAAGGGAAGTCTTCGGACAGGAGTATGACAGCTTCGTGAATACGCTGGTGCGTCAGCTCAATGACAAACTGTGGGATGAGATTACCCTGATCACGGACGAACAGGTGACCACGGATAACTTTTTTGATGTGTATGCAAAGTATTTTCCGGAGGAGTAATTCTTAGGATCACCATATGCTTTATTAAAATTTTAGAATTGCGGAAACACTGATAAATATTGGGTTTTCGACAGATTGTTAGCACTCATTTGAAATGAGTGCTAAATTTGTCTTGACTTTTTATTTTTGCAGTCCTACACTTAGAATCAGTTAGATAACAGTCAGCCATGACTGTGCAATTATAGAAAAGGATGTGGTAAAAATGGCAGCAAAAAGCGGTAGCTTATCAATCAACAGTGAAAACATTTTTCCGATTATTAAAAAGTGGTTGTATTCCGATCACGACATTTTCTACAGAGAGCTGATCTCTAACGGCTGCGATGCTGTGACCAAGCTGAAAAAGCTGGACATGATGGGAGAATATTCTCTTCCCGAAGGTTATAAGGGACGTGTGGATGTCATCGTGGATCCTGAGAAGAAGACACTGACCTTCAAGGATAACGGTCTGGGTATGACCGCCGACGAAGTGGAAGAGTATATCAACCAGATCGCATTTTCCGGTGCTACGGATTTCATTGAGAAATATAAGGACAAGAGCAATTCCGACCAGATCATCGGTCATTTCGGACTGGGCTTCTATTCCGCATTCATGGTAGCGGATGAAGTACATATTGATACGTTATCTTACAAGGATGGCGCCAAGGCAGTACACTGGGAGTGTGACGGCGGCACCGAGTTCTCCATGGAAGACGGAGACAAGACCGATGTCGGTACGACTATCACTCTGTTCTTAAATGAGGATTGCCTGGAGTTCTGTAATGAGTATAAAGCCCGTGAGGTAGTGAAGAAGTATTGTTCCTTCATGCCTACGGAGATCTATCTGTCCAAGGCGAACACCAAGGAGACCCAGATCATCAAGGAAGAGGAAAAGCTTCCCGATGATGAAGTCCTCGAAGAGATCGAGCCGGAGAAGAAGGAAAAAACAGAGGGCGAGAATGCAGAAGCCGAGGCAGCAGAAGAGCCCAAGAAGCTGAAGATCAGAAAGCGTCCCGAACTGATCAACGAGACACAGCCTCTGTGGACCAAGCATCCCAACGAGTGCACCAAGGAAGAGTATCTGGACTTCTACCGCAAGGTATTCCAGGATTACAAGGAGCCTCTGTTCTGGATCCACCTGAACATGGATTATCCTTTCAATCTGAAGGGTATTCTGTACTTCCCGAAGATCAATATGGAGTATGAGTCCATCGAGGGTACCATCAAGCTGTACAACAATCAGGTGTTTATCGCAGATAATATCAAGGAAGTCATTCCAGAGTTCCTGCTGTTGTTAAAGGGTGTCATCGACTGTCCGGATCTGCCGCTGAATGTATCCAGAAGTGCATTGCAGAACGATGGATTCGTGAAGAAGATCGCCGAGTACATTACCAAGAAGGTAGCGGATAAGCTGGCCGGTATGTGCAAGACCGACAAGGAAGAGTACGACAAGTACTGGGATGATATCAGTCCCTTCATCAAATTCGGCTGCCTGAAGGATGACAAGTTCTGTGAGAAGATGAATGATTACATCCTCTTCAAGAATCTGGATGGCAAGTATCTGACTCTGCCGGAGTGCCTGGAGATCAAGCCTCAGGATGAGGAAGAGAACAAGGAGAATGCCGTAGACGAGAACGGCAACAAGGTAGAAGCCGAAGTCGTAGAGGACAAGGCGGAAGATGAGGCTTCCGGGGAGAATACCGAGGAAGAGAAGAAGGAGAAGATCATCTACTATGTAACGGATGAACAGCAGCAGAGCCAGTACATCAATATGTTCAAGGCTGCCAAGATGGATGCTGTGATCCTGACCCACAATATCGATCAGCCCTTCATCTCCCAGTTGGAGCAGAAGAACGAGGGAATCAAGTTCCAGCGTATCGATGCGGATGTGACCGATGCCCTGAAGTCCAAGACTTCCAAGAAGGCTGAAAAAGAGATGGAAGAGCAGGCTGAGAGCATCAGCAAGCTGATGAAGAAGGCTCTGAAGAATGACAAGATCACGATCAAGGTAGAGAAGCTTAAGAACAAGAAGATCTCTTCTATGATCACTCTGTCCGAAGAGAGCAGACGTATGCAGGATATGATGAAGATGTACTCCATGCCCGGCATGGATATGAGTGCTTTCGGCGGCGAGGGCGAGACCCTGATCCTGAATGCCAACCATCCTCTGGTACAGTACATTACGGAGCACCAGGACGGCGAGAATGCAGAAATGATCTGCGAGCAGCTGTATGATCTGGCTAAGCTCCAGCATGCCCCTCTGGATGCAGATGCCATGACCAAGTTCGTGGCAAGAAGCAATGATATTATGATGCTGCTGACGAAGTAAATGAAGAGAAGGTCCGGTGAAGGACAATAAATAGAACAGGAACTGTGATGAGTGTTTTTGCATAAGTCATAGTTCCTGCTTTTTGTTAGAAAAATTATGGTAGTTATTCAGAAATTCATGCAATCATATTTATATGGCATTGAATAGCTAGAATTTAAGCACATCTTCGCGTAACGGAGCATATTCTGTAAGGAAGATTTATTGCCTGACCGAACATACGAGGACGATGTGGTACGGGATAGGCAGAAAGGACGCATGTCCATGGATGTTAAGGATACTACTTATACAGGAACACTACAGATCAGTGTTGTCTCTGCACTGGGGATGTCACCAATCTCCGGTGCTACGGTCACCATTTCTTATACCGGAGATCCGGATTCTCCGATAGAGACACTTACTACCGATGAATCGGGGCAGACCCCGGAGATCAATCTGAAAGCACCGCCCAGAGAGCTTTCTCTGACGCCTGATATTACGGAGCAGCCTTATTCTGAGTATAACATTCAAGTGACGGCAGAAGGCTTTGAAACAGTACTGGTATCCGGCTCTGAGATTCTGGCAGGTGCATATTCATTACAACCGATACGAATGAATCCATTGGATGTAACAGAAGAGGAGGAGAAGGTGGTGGTGATCCCGCCACATACCTTGTTTGGAGAATATCCCCCTAAGATTCCGGAAGAAGAGATCAAGCCTATGAACGAGACAGGGGAGATTGTCTTAAGCCGCGTGGTCATTCCGGAATACGTGATCGTACATGATGGCGACCCGGAGGATCCCACTGCCAGAAATTACTGGGTACGCTATAAGGATTATATTAAAAATGTAGCTTCCAGCGAGATTTATCCGACCTGGCCGGAAAGTGCAATCTATGCAAATATACTGGTGATCCAGTCGTTTACGCTAAATCGTGTATTTACAGAGTGGTAGAGAGTGCAGTAGTAATTCGGGGTAAAAATAAGGTGATCTGCCAGGAACTTATGGTAAGGATAAATGCCCGGAAAATAAGGTGGCTGCGGCATGAGTTTGATATCGTAGCGTTATAGTATAAAACATAAAACTTTTAGCGGATTTATTGACGAAATCAAAAGAGAGTGTTAAGATAATAAAAGAAAAGAGTGTTACCGTACAGCAACGGTTCACCTAAGTTAATAGTTACTTATCAAAAAAGCAACTCAATCCTGGCGAGGGCGGTTGCTTTTTTGATGTTTATGTTTCCGTGCAGTCTGTACGATACTGATAAGCGTTACGATGATACTGATGATCGTAACAACAATACCGACAATGCCTACCACTGTTTCCAGCATCTTATGTACCTTTCAATAGATTTCCCATCTGTATCACCTCCAATAATACTGGAAGCTCTCAAAATGTCATCATTTTGGCGAAAGGTGAACCGCTTACCGTTTTGGTAACACTCCATTTTTATTATAAGCGATAGTTTAGTAAAAGCATACTTTATTTTTCTGAAATATACACCAAAATTGACAGGGTCAAAATTGGTTATTTTGTAGAGGGCATGAAGCTTCTACATCATCACTAATCGCCTTATAAAATCTCTGGCTATTCTCGCCACTGCCAAAACATTTTCCCAGCGTTATTGTATTAAATGTAAGGAGGACAGAAAAGAAAATGTCCGAAACAAAATAGTAAATGCGAAACGCAGGAGGAAAAAATTATGTGCAGAAAATTAGTAGTAACCAACGAGATCTTTTTAGGAACAAGAGCAATCTGTTATGAAGCCTACAGCTTACCCAAGGGGGAAGTCGTGGAACTGACAGAGAAGCAGATCAAAGATGCCTTGAAAGGCATTACCACGGATGAGGTGTATGGTTTGGAGTTATCCGAAGCAGGGGAACTGGTAATGGATAAAAAGAACTTTTTCACCACCAACATGATGAAGAAAATCCACACCAACACTTTAATTCCCATGGTCGAGGAAGATTGTTTAGCCAATCTTTTCTATATTGTGATCGGTACACATAAGGAAAAGGGAAATACCATGTATGATGTGATTTCCTCCAGATATGAGAGAACCAGCTTCACGGAGGAAAAAGTAAAAACGCTGTTGGATATGCATATCATCAGTGCCGGGGCGAAACTGGAAAATGGTGCGGTAGTGGTAGCACCTCTGGAAAAACTAACAGCACCTGTGGCGGATGGAAAACAGAAAGAGGATAAGGAGAAGTCGGACACCCTGTAATGGGGTGTCCGTTTCTTTTCGGAGGGCAGCAGTATGAAAGTATATGGATACACGAAAGATAAGCAAGGAATCATGGAAATAGAAAATTCTCTCAAGGCAGAGCAGGCGTTTGTCGGAGGTCTGATAGAATGTACGGCGTTGACAGAAGAGATAGACCTGATCTGCAATGATGAGGGGTGGCTGATAGGACTGGAACCGAGGGTGGCAATACCGGAGAGCGAAACGATCATAGCCGGGGATTGTTTTATCTGCCGCCATGACCGCAGAGGTAATTTTCAGAGCATCAGAGAGGAAGATATCCCCCTCATAGAATCAAAAGTACAGTACATCACTGAGGAAATGTTACTCAGGCTGGCGTTATTAAAATATTTTGGAATGCTGTAAGCAGGAGGTGTGAAAACGTGGAGATAGAATTTATAATGCAGATTTTAAGTAATCAGACAATATTCAATTTTGCGTGTTTTATGTTTATCTGTTGTGCATTCGTCTGGTTATGTGAGAAAGCCAGAAGTTATATAATACGACTTATTCAGTATATAACAAAAAATATATAATTTTCAAAGGATCCTGCCTATGCAATTTGTGGGCAGGGTTCTTTTTGCGTTAAAAATTTATTTTCCTTTATTTTACATTGTGTTACGATAGGTAATGTAGGAGGGAAAACAAATGAGCAAGAAATTGGATGTATTGAACAGAGGCAAATTTATAAGTAAATTGATTTTATTAGTAGAAGGAATTGTAGAGAAAAAGCAAGGTTGTTGTTTTGGAATTGATGGTGCGTGGGGAAGTGGGAAAACTTTTGTACTGGAGAAATTTGAGGAACAGTTAAAGGATATTCAATGCGAAGAGACCGCAGACAACAGATATTATGTATTCCATTATGATTGTTGGAAATACGATTACTATGATGAACCCATCATAGCAATAATATCTGCAATGTTAGATACTATAGAAAACGAGCCTAAATTATTTTCTAAGGAAATACAACAGGTTGGGAAGTTGGCTGGGAAAACGGTAAAGGATGTTTTGAAGGCTATAGTAGGAGAGTTGACAAAAAATAAGATAGGCATAAATTTAGTTGAAGTAGCAAATGGAATTTTAGAAGAATATGATGAGGAAAAGGAGCAAAATAAGCAGTTTGATTCACTATATGGATTTAGAAAAGCTCTTGAAGCAACAAGAGCGGGCATACAAGAAATTGCAGAGTATAAAACAGTTGTTATAGTTGTCGATGAATTGGATAGATGCCTACCAACATATTCTATTAAGGTTTTGGAAAGATTACACCATATATTCAATGGATTGGACAATGTCATTGTTATTGTATCCATGGACAAAAGTCAACTAGAGCATTCAATTAATTCAATATACGGAAAAATCAATGTAGATACATATCTTAGAAAGTTTATTTCTTTCAAAGTAAGCTTAGACAATGGAGAAGTAGAACGGTATGCAGAAAAATTTTCAGAATATTTTTCAATGTTTGATATGTTAGATGAGGAAAGAGATGAAATAGAATTTTTTTTATCGGAAATACTTACAGGTTTAGATATGAGAACACAGGAAAGGATATTTAATAAAGCAAAAGTTATACATACGATTGCAGTAACAGACAACATTAGAGATTGTAGTATTATGACTTTTGAAATGTTATATTTAACAGTTTCGTTAAAAATGAAGGATAAGGATATACAGTGGTTATGTACAGCGTGGACATCTGCAAGAAATGCAAATGTTTTAAGGCGTCTAGGGGAATCGTATTATAGTATTTTGCAGAAATACCAAAGTATGATATACAATGGTGCAACGTTTAAGGGAAAAAATGAGATAAAAGATACTTTAATTGGAAAAACATTTTACTGGTTATATGTATTGTACAAGAGAGAAGATGTTATTTATTTACATACCGATGATGGAAGAACGGGTATAATAAAACGTTTTGCAGATCTCATAGATATAATTGATGTAGACTAATTTCATAGAGTAATCAAAGAGATGCCGATTATCATTTTGATAGTCGGTATCTCTTTTTGTTCCAGACCAATTATCTGACAAAGGTAGTATAGGAAGTCAAATATTTTAATTTTGTTTTTGATAGTTTTTCGGACATTTGACTGCATAGTGTTTGGAATGTCTGAAAAAGTATAGTTTTCAGGTGATTGGGAGGACAGGAACATGACAGATGCAGTAGAGAATCAGTATGTTGAGATGGCGTATGCCAGAGTTAGTTCCAAGAATCAGACATTAGCAAGACAGGAGGCTTCGATTTTGAATGCGGTGCCTGATTTGAAAGCAAAGTATTTTTACAAGGATAAATGGACGGGAAAAGAATTTGACCGACCAGAGTATACCAGGCTGAAGGAAAAGGTAGAGGAACTTACGGAAGTAAACCCTAACATCAATCTTCGATTGACGGTACACGAACTGGACAGACTGGGGCGTGATTACAAAGAGATTCAGAAAGAGGTTTACTGGTTCAGAGCCAGGGGAGTGAAAATAAGGTTTTTAGACATCCCAGAGCAACTCATATCCGAAACATTAGGAATTGCAGGAGATATGATTATAGACATTATTGTTCTGGTAAAAGCATTTCAGGCAGAGCAGGAGCTGGAGGATAAAAAGAAGCGATGCAGAGAGGGCATAGCAGAGGCAAAAGCCAAAGGAACGAAGTTCGGCAGACAGGCAATAGAGATAGATGAGGAACAGTTTAAGAAACAGGCAGACAGAGCAATAGCAAGGTATATCACCCATAATGAAGCAATGAACATTCTTCATTTGAAACCATACGTTTATTGGAAATGGATAAAACAATTCTATCCGAACTATAAACCGAACAAGAAAAAAGTAATCAAAGGGTAGGGGGTGCAGCAATGAAAAATATAAGAAAGGGTTATAATAAGCAACGATATATTCAAAAGTTTGTTATATCATTGCTTGCAATAGCACTGTTGACCAGTGGAATATCATGGCAAAGCATAACAGCAGATGCAGCAGAAACATCTTGGAATTTTAATTACACAGGTGGAATACAAACATTCAGTGTTCCCTACTCGGGACAATATTATGTAGAACTTTATGGAGCATCTGGTGGTGGAATAGATAGTTCCTACCGAGGAGGTTTTGGTGGTGTTACCACAGGTTATGTTAATCTTGCAGCAGGAGATTTGGTGTACATAGGGGTAGGACAACAAGGAACCATTGGTGGAGGAAGAACATTTAACGGAGGCGGTAGTGCTTATGGAACAAATGGCGGATCCGGTGGTGGAGCAACTCATTTAGCTTTAAATGCTTCTGGGGAACTAAAGAGTATAAATAAAGCAAGTCTTATAGCTGTAGCTGGAGGAGGCGGTGGTAGAAGTAGTGTTAACCTTAATTCCTCTTTCACAAACTTGGCTGGGTCTGGTGGTGGTATTCAAGGTGGTTCAGCTTCTACTGTAGAAGGCGGTGCTATTGGCGGTGGTGATAAGCCAACAATCAGTAGTCAATATGGAATAGGACAAGATAATAGCGGAAGTTTACCGGGTGGTGCTGGAGGCGGTGGATATTATGGTGGAGCCGCTTCTTCAAACAGAAAACTTGGAGGCGGTGGGGGTTCCGGTTATATGTCACCAAGCTTATATAATGGCACAACAAAGAGTTCTGATGTTTACGTTGGAAACGGAAAAGTATCTATAAAATATATAGGAAGTGTTACAGGAACATTAGTACTTAACGTTGGACCATACGCAACACTTGATAACAAAACAGGTAGCATTGCTTATACGAATAGTTGGGGAGCAACCGTTACATTACCAACACCGACAATGAATCCTGGATATACCTTTAATGGGTGGTACACTTTAGATGGAACAAAAGTAACAACTTATACCTATACCAATGAAACAATGATACTGGAGGCAAGTTACAATGCTCCATTGATACTGACAAAGGATGATTCAAGACTTAAATCAGATGGTTATTTATATCTGCAATATAGTCAATTAGATACAAGAGCCAAAGAAATTGCAGTGTATCAATCCGCAGATAACAACACTTGGTATCATATAGGCGGTTCTAAACAGGTTAATTCTAACGGAAGTAAAACGGCTGCTTTTAGCACAGGAGGGATACATAGTTTTACAGCTCCTGTAAACGGCATATATTCTGTGGAACTTGCTGGTGCAAAGGGAGGAAACGCCTATGGTGATGTTGGCGGTAACGGCGCAAAGGTTACTGGTAAAATTCAATTAAACGCTGGTCAGACAGTATATTTTCAAGTAGGATCCAATCAAGGACATAATGGCGGTGGTGATACAGATACAACGAATAGACAAAATGGCAGGTATAAGAACTCTGGTGGACGAGGTGGTGGAGCCACCTCAATGACCCTGACGAACACGGGTGGGTGGTTAAGCAGTTATTCCAATAGAAAAGCTGACATTGTAGCAGTAGCCGGTGGCGGTGGAGGTGCCGGTGGTGCAGGCAATGTAAATGAATATAATAGTGCTGTCATGCACGGTGGTAATGGAGGAACTTCTGGTACAACTGGTGATAGCGGTGTTATAGGAACGATAGACGATGGTCGAGAGTGTTTACTGGGAAGGCCTGGTGGTGGTGCTTCACAATCTGCTGGAGGCGCTGGAGGAACTGTTGGTTGGTCACATTCAATGTCAAGTGATGGAACATACTACTCCGGAGCCGGAGGCGGCGGAGGCGGTGGCTACTACGGAGGAGGTGGTGGTGCTTCCGGTCGAGCAGAGGGAAATGGGTCTGATAACTGTGCAGAGGGCGGTTCCGCTGGTACTTTTGGACAAGGCGGCAGAGGTGGAAATACAAAATATGGTTCCTGGCACGCTGGTTCCGGTGGTGGTGGAGGCGCAGGATCAAGTTATGTTAACAGTAAGTTAATAACAGAAAGTGCCATTGCTAAATCGGGAGGACGGAATGACACTGGATATGCAAAGATAAGTTTAGCACAGACAACATCATACAATGCAGGAAATGACACCATAGGTATTACAGTCATGGACACACAGGCACCTGACGTTCCAACGATAGGCCCCAACGGAGAATTTGTAAGCGAGACCTCATACACGATACCTGTTTCATCAAAAGATAATGGAACAATAAGTTATTTTAAAGCAGTAAGCTATGTACCCGATAGTAATACAACGATCAGCACTTCCAATACAATAACAACTACGTTAATGTCTGGATTGCGAGGCTATTATTACATTATAGATGGAAATACAAGTACACAGGTAACTGTTGTAAATAGTTCATTTACAGATTATGGACTTGTAACAATAGATGCTAATCGTTTTAAGGATCAGCTGTATCTTCATGTTGCTGCCATAGACAATTCTGGTAACCTGAGCGGAACAAGTCATTATAAGTTACCGAATACTTTCCTGCAACGAACATATGTTAAGTATCAGGACACAAATGGTAATTATCCGAATGACTGGAAACTGTCAGACAGTAAACAAGTGGTCTATGGTCAGTATTATAGTTGGAGTTATACTGAGAATCAGGAGTTTAAAGGAAATTCAGTATATTACAAAGTGACAGGCAAGAAAGACAACTATGTTTACATCGAAAGAAAGAAGTACCAACAGCAGGTAATTGTTTATTACCAGAACGCAGATGGTCTGGGCGATGCAGATGCCACTTTCACTCCGATTACAGAGGTCTCCGGTGATTATTTCTATGGTTCTCAGGTAACATGGAAATATACACCACGGGTGGAGTACAACGAAACTGTAACCAGTAGCAGAAGAGATGGAACGGTGCAGACCAGCCTTACATACAACGTAACGGATCATAAAGTAATAGAGTTCTGGGCGTTCCGAAAGCTGGTTACTTTTGACATTAACGGCGAGTACTTATGGAAAGCCAGCGTAGATGCTTCCGATGAATCGGGTACGAAATATAAATATCCGAATCTTGGATATTCTGCAACAGACACCAATAATAATATGGGAACCTTTGATATTTATATCAATGGAAAGTTAGATACCCAGAAAGGACATAATGTCAGAGATTATTACAGAACCGATATTTTATACGGCTCAAAATGGGAAGTAGAAAATATCGAATCCGATGCCGGTAAGCATTATTACGGCTCCGAAGTCAATTAAGCCATTTCCTTTTACACCTCATTTTCATAGACAGCCTATCGCATCGGTAAGATGCGGTGGGTTGTTTTGTTGTTTATTCAAAATTTCAAGACTTGGCATATCTGTAAAAAGTGCAATAGCCATAAATTTTTAAAGTAGATACCACATCAACGCAGCATCCCTGATTTTTCGCAGGCATTTCCAGATACATTGGATGTGTCTCAACATTTTCTAAAAATTCTATTTTTCGATTTATGATTGAAGGAAAGTGATTTTTTTCTTCCCCTGCTTCAGAATGATTCTCAGCTACGTGTCCCCTTTTCGCTATGTATCATAGGTCTAAAAACTGATGGTATCATTAAAAAATAAAATTTTCGGGTAAAATCGAGAAGTTCTTTTCTACCGATTTTTTGGTATAAAGGTTTATTGAAATTCTATTCTAAAGCATTCTATTTTCATCTTGCCATTCCCTTTATTCAGCGTTACATTCTTCTCCCACGGAGAAACCATTCCGGGAGAGGAGGTGACATCTTTATGAGTACGACAACAGATCATTCACAGGATAACATAATCAGGTTATTGCAAGAAGCACTGGCTGTCACGATTCTTTTGGAGAATGATGTGCAGACACAACAAAGCGACAGCATAGAGGCACTGTCGCTAGGAATCATTCACAGTAAATTATCGGAAACTACAAAGCTGCTGTCAGAGTTCTTCCAGAAAGAGTTGTAGGAGATTTTTCTGTTTTTCTGTGAGCATGGAAACATTAATGGTATCAGTATTGCTCTTGTCAAAACCGAGCAGATAATCAGTGGAGCAGTGGTATAACCGGGCAAGAGCAATGAGCATTTCCAGACTTGGCGTGCGCTCCCCTTTTTCATAATTTGAGATAACCGCAGGCGATACGTTAAGAGCCGAGGCTACTTCTCTTTGTGATAGTTTATGTGCAGTTCGTTGTTTCTGTAAGCGTTCGCCTAACCCATGAATCATAGAATACCTCCTACTGTTACTATGATTTTACATTCTATGTTATATCCGTAGGTTAATATAAATATGCGCATAGCATTGTAAAGTTTGCTAAAAGATGATATAATGAGCGAAAATACAATGTGTCAAAGGAGAAAACGCATATGAAAGTTAGAATGACAAACCGTGAATTTGAATTACTTCTCTTAATCAATAATATTTGGGAATTTGAGAAAATTACCCCAGGTAGTATTCCAGAGGGAGGCATTGAAGAAGTCATTGTAGGCAATGCCATGAAAACAGGTACAGCGGATGGAGCGTATGATTCCGATGAGTATAGAGACTGTTTACAGGGATTAAGAAAGGAAAGACTTGTTAATGATAAAACAGAAATTACGAGTAAGGGAAAGAAATTTCTGATTGAAGCTTTTGATGCGGCGGAAGCAATTTGTAAGGCTAAAAATATTGACAATATTCTTAATGACAATGAGAAGGTGGCATTAGCTGTTGCGAAAAAAACCAAAGAAGATAAAGAAAAGGCACTCAAACTAGCTGTTTCTACTGCAGGGACTTTTATAGGCGCAATTCTTGCAGAAATGAAACCAGAAAAAAGACATTAATTTAATAATAAGTGATTTTTATTTTTATATTTTTTATGAGGATGCCGAGAGGCATCCTCATCGACTATTACGACAGGAGGAAATTAATATGTCAGGAAAGTTTATGAATGTTAAGCGTATAATAATTCCGACGCTTACAATGATCATTATTACCAGTCAGTTAATGGGCTGTGCGTCTGTCTCTCAGGATGAGGCGCTGAATCTGTTGCGGCAAGGCGATCAGATAGAGATTGAGATAGCCACGCCCAAAGATACGGTCAAAGAAGAAAAAGATACATTACCATGGGAGCAGTTAGCATCCTTATCTACCTATTCCGCATTTCGTTCTGCTTTTGATACCGCTCTGGGTGTAGTTCCTACTTCTGACAGCAGTAAGAATGGCATCGTCTATATCAACCTTGCAGGGGATCAGGACGGTAACAACACCTTATACAATGCCATGATGAACAGAAAATTCTATTCCAACTATTGGGAAAATGAGGCAGTACAGTCCGAAGTTCAGAAAGCACTGGCAAGTCAGTTTACCGATGTAGACGAGGATACCATAACTGCAAGATATGCAGCATTAGGTGTTTATTTTGATTTATTACCCACCAAAGAACAACCTGAGTTTCATGGTGACGATTCCTTATCAAGAGCAGAGGCAATGACCTTGATAATGAGAGCAGAAACCCCGGTAACGGAATCTGAAAGCCCCGAAACCTTTGTTGATTTTGTAAATGCAGTTGGTTCAGAATCTCCCTACACCAATTACGCAGGATATTTAATGAATGATTCCTACCTTACCATTGACACTGGCAGTTTAACATCTAAAACTTTCACATCTACAATTTCCCGTGGTGAATATATTTATATGTTAATGAACCATTATTTCAAAGAAGATTTGTCCACAGTAGATACAAAGTCAGCAAGCCTTTCCGATGCAAAAGATGCAGGGGATTTGAGTACTACGAAAGCTTTTGAGAAATATGATGGTTCCAAAGACTGTTGGCAGACAGCAGAGTTAGCCAATGCGATAGCAAATCCCGACGATGGATGCCCCACTAGAATGTATAAAGCATTAGTACTTGCAAATACACTTGATATTGTCAACAAAGAAACCCGTTGGGATGAAGGTTTATCCCGTTCCGAAGCAATCCAGTTGCTGGCAGACACCTATGCAAAATTAGCAGAGGCAGAAGGATATCCGATCGACACCACCCTCGGTAAAACTGATCTTCCAACGGTAGATGTTGTAACAGAAGAGAACACAGAGAATACTGAAACAACTCCTGAGGCAACAGAGAGTAAATCAGAGATAAACGAAAACGACTCCCAAACTTCTGAGGGCGAAGCCATTGAGGATAATGTAGAACAGACAACTTCCAATTCTGATTCTTTGGATGATATTGCATCTGCAAAGTCCTACACCTTATCCGAACAGGAAAAAGCAGACCTAAAAGCCTTAGGAGCAACAGAGGAACAGATCAACAATGTAAAATCCGGTCAGGACTTCATTGATTTAGTTTATAAGTTAGTCAACGGCGATAGCAGCTCTGCCGGAGGCAGTAGTAGTTCCTCTTCGGAAAGCTCTAATAATGATTCTTCAGAAAGTGAGTCAGATCCATGGGGAGATGTCCCCGCAACAGGGGGTATTCCAGATGATCAAGTACTTCCGGGTTATATGTAATCATCAGTAAATAAGTTAAAATACCTGTATAGTGTCGTCCGGCTGCTGGATGTAACTGAAAAGAGTGAATGGAACACGTCCATGTGTTCCATTCACTCTTTTCAAAACATCAACGTAGCCTAGCTAAGTTCACTTAAATACATTGCAGCTATTGCTTGAAGACCTTGTAATTTATCTTAAATAACATGGTAAATGAATGTGAAACGTTTTAAGTATTTAAGATGATCCCTGGAGGATATCAGAGGTCACTTCCCCTCAATCACCAATACAGTTATGTTTATTCTCATTCATACCGATATTCAACATAACATATAATATTTCGATTCCATCATTTACAAAATATCAATCAAAATTTTCTGAAAATTTTAGAAGCGTCGATTTGTAATTATTTATGATTTGCGATATAATATAATAAAAAGGGGTGAGAAAATTGATAATATTGGCTAGAGTTAAGGAAAGGGGTAACACGTGTGGATACATTATACAACAAGATGGAATTAGAAGTTTCATCAATAAAGAAAATATGCCATATAATGAAGTACAAAATGCCATTAGATTAGCTAATGGGGAGTGGAGAGCAAAGCAGGGAGAAAGTATAAAAAATATTGAAAGAAGCAGATTGGGGCTATTTATCAATAATAGATACAATGCAATTGTTGGAAAGCCTGATTTATTATTTAATTATACTTTTGCAAAATTATCTTGTACACAAAAAAATATATATGAGCAATGTAAAAAGGCAGGAATACATCAAGTTGTTATGTATGATAAGCATAATGATAATATAAAAATTACAATGAAGGATTTGAGCGCATTAACTGCCTATACAGGTGTTGAGTTTTCTTTATTTGAAAGACCAGATAAGTATATAGTAGTTATGGGAACAAAAACAGGAATAGCATTAAGCAATAAAATTACAGCTTTGATATCTAATGGAAAGTACAAGTGGATAGGACATACACATCCAGGGCATGACGTTATTTGCCTGACACCATCAGATAGTGACTATGATGTACTAAATAAACTTAATCAAAAAAGAAGTGTAATTTATAATTCAGTATGTATGTATTATATATTTGGAGAGGAGGAAAGTATATGAGATTGAATGATGCATCTAAAACATTGGTATGTGGCAACATAGAATTATTAAAAAAATGTAGTGAGGCTGGTATAAGTATAGATAAACTAAAGAAGTGTAACATAGAGAAAATGGGAAAGCAATATGTTTTTGTGTTATCTAAGGACAATAAACCTAAATCAAAATGTAGTTTACCGCTTGATATAGACATAGATACACAGCCTGACATAGTATTGATTATGGAAGTTACAGATGAAAACAAAATTCAGTTTGAGACAACGGATAAGACAAGAAGAGTGCTTGCAATATAAGAATAAAGACAACAGTATATAATTAATCTTAATTCTGATTTACCAATGGACATTCCCATTCCCGGGGATGTCCATTTTTTCAGCCTTTTTATTATAAATATTCAGTTTTTTATTTTTTAATTATTATTTTTTGAAATGGAGGTTCAGCATGGTTTCAAAGCAGAAAACAATTCATAATTTCAATTTACGTTTCTTCTGCATACTGTTAGCCATAGTAATGCTATCATTAATAGGCAGTATTACAGTTTATGCGGATACCGGTACGTCAGTAGAAGCAGAGCATTCCGATGGATCCTATACCTCGTCTGGTGGTAAATGGTATGCCACTTATAGCAGATCAGGTGGATACAAAGGTCAAGGTGTTCTCATTTATCTTCTTGAACGTGATGGCGGTGGCGCAGTCGCCGGCACCACCCCGAAGGCATATCCTTGTAGTGGCAGTATGTTAGGATATGAACTTCATGCACAGGATAAATACAATCGGTATCCTGAGGTAACTAGTTGGGAGGCAGGACCAATCCAGTGGAAAGATGCAGCTGGTAGGGCACAAGGTGGTGGCTTCATGAAGAACAGTACTTCTTCTAATGTTGCAGCAATCAAAGCATGGCTGAAAACACCCAGAGGTGATGGAACCAATGGTATATGGATGGTTCAATCTATCTGGGGAGATGCAGTTGCCACCCGTTTCACCAATGAGGAAATCGTCCTTGTAGCCGAACCGATTGTAGCGGTTCAATTTTCAGAGTATTATGATGTACCAGGTTTAACATTCAGGGATGGTGCGTCAGTAGGTGAAGACTTTATGACACTAATTAACTTTAGGGCAAAAGTGAATGGCTTATCTGATGATACAGGGGTAAGTACGGATTTAAGCAGGAAATTGGATGAAAGCGTCAATCAGATGCAGAACCTCTTGACAGGAGATCATGCTGCTTCAACAGTAAGAATTTTAAAAGATTCAATTATAAGCAGCCTTGGACACATAGCAATGAGTGTAAACGGATATTATCCACTGGGGGAGGTTTATGCTGGAACACCTAAGATGGTTGCTTCGTACTATGCAGGTTTGGCGTTAGACAATTCAGTTTTTGTACCATCATCCTCAACTTTGAAAAAAGCGGAATCAGGAAGGAAATATTATAGGTTATCAGCTAATGCAGCCACCTACATTCCATCTACCTCTACGATTTGCTCGAATGCAGGTTTTGATCTCTGGCCCACAGGTTCTAATGTCAGAATATATCATCCCGATGGAAACTTAAACAGTAAATCGATCGGAATGTTAGCGATGTTAGCCTTTACGGAGGATGGAGAGGGGGATTACACCTATACCTATGACACCTCATGTGGTTCCACCCCAGGCAAGGCACCCGAGTATGCATCTTCGGTTACCTCAACGGATCCTTCTCTTCAACGTTCCTACACCATTATCAAAGCCTATCGCACCTTGAACACCTCAACCTCCTCAACTTCCACCTACA
>OHCK01000358.1_pt1 | contig 21267 bp, 19 predicted proteins | sample 1577611 | NCBI WGS metagenome assembly OHCK01 (sample SAMEA3879586, study PRJEB24766) | human gut metagenome | biome: human-associated habitat; feature: feces | place: USA | collected 1985/1987 | reverse complement strand
GTTGCACCGTTCCTTAGATCGGTGATGACCACGATCTCGGCAATGCCGTCGTGGCTGCGCTTCTGTACCATCTGGGCGATGCTGACATCGTTGTTGCCAAGGACTCCTGCGATATTTGCCAGGGCTCCGGCACGGTTCTCCACCTGAAGCCGCAGGAAGAATCGGCTCTTCGTATCCTCTACATCCAGTACAGGAAGCTTCTTATGGCTGTCGCTGCCAATCTTGCCGCAGCTTCCATGGATAATATTACGCATCACATCAATGACATCTCCCAGTACCGCACTGGCGGTAGGCATCTGTCCGGCGCCCCGTCCCATGAACATGGCATCATCACAAGCCTGACCATGAACAAATACGGCATTGAAGGAATCTCTGACCGTGGCAAGAGGATGGCTGTCCGGGATCAATGTGGGATGTACTTTTACTTCAATTCCTTTACCTGTAAGCTTTGTAATACCCAACAGTTTAATCACATAGCCGAATTCTTTTGCATACCGGATATCCTCTGCTGTAATCTTCGTGATGCCTTCCGTATAAACCTGAGGGAACGTCACGCGGGAGCTGAAAGCGATGGATGCCATAATGGCGATCTTGCGTCCCGCATCATAGCCTTCCACGTCCGCTGTGGGATCTGCTTCCGCATAGCCCAGTCTCGTAGCCATATCCAGAGCTTCCTGATAGCCCATACCTTCCTCGGACATTTTGGTCAAAATATAGTTTGTCGTACCGTTGACGATTCCCATGATCTCCGTCAATTGACTTCCCGCCAGACTCTGACGCAAAGGTCGAATAATGGGAATGGCTCCTGCTACAGCTGCCTCGAACTGTAAGTCACATTTATTCTCCGTGGCAATCTCAAACAGCGGATCCCCATACTCCGCCAGCAGATCCTTGTTGGCGGTGACCACCTGCTTTCCGGCCTTCATGGCTTCTTCCACATAAGTTCTGGCAGGCTCGATGCCACCCATGACTTCGATGACGATCTGAATTTCGGGATCTTGTAAAATTTCCTGCCAGCTGTCTGTGAACAGCTCCTGTGGAATTCCTTCTCTCACCTTTCCGGGATTGCGCACCAGAATCTTTTTGATCTCCAGATGTGCTCCTGTCTTCAGGCAGATATCCTCTTCCTGCATCCCTGCCAGCTTGTACACACCACTTCCCACGGTTCCTGCTCCCAATAATGCTGCATATATCTTACGGTTCTCGCCCATGATTTCTCCTCTCATTCTGCCGTAACACCTGACGATTTCTTCTGTTTCCAAATATCTTTCTGTATCTTTGCAATTTCCAAAAATAACTATGTCTCATTATAACAAAAAACATTTTTAACGCAACAAAAACCGTCCTTATCAGACGGTTTTGTCAATTTTTTATATCGAAACAGCTATTCTTATTCCAGTGCGCTTACCCCAGTGCCTTCTCCAATTCCTCAATCACGATCTTCAATGCTTTGATTCTGGCATATTTTTTATCTACAGATTCCAGAATGTGCCAGGGAGCATATTCCGTGCTGGTCTTCTGGAGCATTTCGTTCACAGCGTCTTCGTACTGGTCCCATTTGTCGCGGTTACGCCAGTCTTCATCCGTGATCTTCCACTGCTTCTCCGGGGTATTCTGCCGCTCTGTGAAGCGTTCCAGCTGGGTATCCTTGTCGATCTGCACCCAGAACTTGATGATCACCGCGCCCCACTGGGACAATTCCTTCTCGAACTCGTTGATCTCGTTATAAGCCCGCTGCCAGTCGTTGGTACTACAGAAGCCTTCCAGCCGTTCTACCATGACGCGTCCGTACCAGGTACGATCAAAAATGGCGATATGTCCGGTCTTAGGAAGTCTCGTCCAGAATCGCCAGAGATAATGTCTCGCTTTCTCGTGGGGTTCCGGGCTGGCGATGGGGTGTACCTCGTAGCCTCTGGGATCCAGTGCTCCCGCGATCCGCTTGATATTGCCGCCCTTGCCTGCGGCATCCCAGCCTTCGTAGGCGATGACTACCGGGATCTTTTTCCGATACAGGCGGTAATGCAGGGCATTCAGCTTCTTCTGCAGATGACGCAGTTCTTTCTTGTATTCTTCCTCGGAGATTTCCTTGTCCAGTTCCACCTCGGACAGCTTCGGCATCTTCACCAGCGGGAATACATTCTGCAAAATGGGTACAGCAAGGCTCTCATTCTGCATGGCCACATGGATACCACTGCATAATGTCTCCAGCACTTGCAATTCCGCCCACTTTTTGTCCCCGGAATCTATGATGTACCAGGGAGCTACGGAAGCGTTCGTATCTGTGAGGTATTTGTCGTAGACTTCCTCACATTTGTCATAATGCTTGTTCTGCCACCAGTCGTTCTCGCCCACACGCCATGCGGTATCCTTGTTACCTTCCAGTTCCTCCAGACGCTTTTTCTGTTCCTTTTTTCCAATCTGGAAAAAGAGCTTCAGTACCAGATAACCGTTATCCGTCAGCTGTCGTTCGAAACGCTTGATGCTCTCAATACGCTCCGCATACTGCTTATCCGACAGTTCGCCTCGAAGTCTTCCCTTCGTCACCTCATCCATCCAGCCGGAATCCAGGAATTCGAACTTGCCGGCTTCCGGAATTTTCACAAAATACCGATACAGGAAAGGCTTCCGCTTCTCTTCCTCCGTCGGTGCGGACATGGAAGCCACCTTAAAGAATCTGGGATCGATATTTTTAATAATTCCACCGATGGTACTGCCCTTGCCTGCCGCACCCCAGCCCTCGATCAGCACCAGCACCGGGAGCTTATGCTCCTTGATCTGCATCTGGAGTCTTAAAAGCTCCTCCTGCGCTACATCCAGTCGTTTATCCAGTTCCTCTTTGTCCGGCTTTGCCGCCGGGATCCACTGTTTCAGCATACTGTAACCACCCTTTCCAGAAATCCTCATTATACAAAACTTACATAAGTCTAGTGTATACCATTTTTGAAAAATATAAAAGCAATTGGGAAATTTATTTACAGATATTATTTTTCCATCCGTTCTCTGATATTATTGTAGATTTCCCGGGTCTGCGCATCATCTGCACCGTTTAGAATAACGGTGCTCCCCTCTACTTCCATGACTACATAAGTATCACAGTCGTTATGAGTATAGCGGATGTAATCTGCGTGGATTTCATCGCGAAAATGTCCCATGGAATATTTCAGGTTGCCAAAACCGTTCGTCCGGATTGTATTCGTATCCCGGAACATATTCTCTTCGTAAGCAATGCTTTCGATAGCGTCATATTTCACTATGTAATCCTGCCAGCCCTCCGCCTGAACAGTAAATTCATTTTCTCCATAACAGATCTCGATTTTTCCCGTATATAACGTCCATACCGTAAATAGCACACACGCGAGCATTATAAAGACATAGACCGCAACCACTTTATGGTTGTAGTGTACTGCCAGCCCTTTTCCGGTGCGCAACTTCTTTCTATAATAGAGATAAGAATACAGGATGCTGCCAAAAGCTGCTGCCGTGATAGCGACAATAAACAAAAATAATGCAGCCATGCTGTCACTGAACAGTCCACAGCTCATACTCAACAGTCCTGCTGCCACCCATATTTTTCCACTGAAGCGGTGCGTGGCATTCCAGTTCTCCTCATCCTGCAATGTCCATACGACGCGGATGCCGATGGTGCGGTTTGGTTTCACCTTGGGCAGATAATTGCCCACAATAACAAATAGCAATCCCATTCCGACATACAAAATTGCCATGAGCAGATTCTCTTTCGTTACACCCATATCGATCCATCTGGCGATGCCGTTATAGAGCAATGTCATTCCCGGCACGATCCACGTAACCATTCTTATGACCTTGTCACTCTGCTGCCTGTTTCTGTTGTCGTAAAAAGTTACTGCAATTGCTATCACATAAGTCACTGCAAAAGTGCCGTTTACCCACAGACTGTTCTCACAGGTATATCCCAATATCATTCCCATGCACATAACAAATGCCGAGCAGATCAGCCTGCCTTTATTTTTCTGTATCATTTCCTTCATTATCCGATGCTCCTTTCAAATCTGTGATCCATAACATGATTTCTTCCAGCACGGAAGCATTCAGTTCATAATAAATAAACTTTCCTTCCCGCTTGTCCCGGATCAGATCTGCCTCCTTTAGCACCGACAAATGCCTCGATATGGAAGCCCCCGTCACCGGAAAATGTTCGCAGATCTCTCCTGCCGACAATCGACCGTTTTTCAGAAGATTTAGTATTTCACGCCTTATAGGATCTGCCAATGCTTTCAATGTATCCTGTATTCCCAAAATGAATCACATCCTTTCATCCAAGCGTTTAACATTTAACCTAATTGTTAAATGTATTGTATCATGTGGATTATTTAATGTCAACAGCTTCACAGATCAAAGCAGATACTTATTCCTGCGTATGGATACATCTGTACATAAAAATCCCTCCGTCTTATAACGAAGGGATCTCATTCTTCTCTATACTTCCGTACCATCTTCCGGCAGGCCCCTTAAGAACACCACTGCCACCGGCAATGACAAAACCGCAGATAAAATATCGGACACCGGCTGTGACCACTGGATGCCCCGAATTCCCCAGAACGCCGTCAGGATCAGCAGTGCCGGAATGTAGATGGTGCCACTTCGGAAGGAGGCTAAGATCGTCGCCCTGCCGCCTTTTCCAATGGACTGAAACAGCATGTTGCCGCAGATACATACCGGGATAAATGGAAGCGTCAGACATTGGATCTGCAACGCATAAAATGCAATCTCATAGGCATCCATATCCGTAAGGAATTCCAGCAACAGCTCTCTGCGGAACACATACACCACGCCTGCGAACACTGCCATGGTTACCAGGCTGGCGCACAGGGTGAACCAGAACGCTTTCCTTACACGGGAATACTTCTTTGCCCCATAATTGAAGGAGGATACCGGCTGGAAGCCCTGACCGATACCCAGGGCCACACTGAATACGAAATTGAAAATACGGGATACCACGCTCATGGCAGCAATGGCAATATCTCCGTAGACTGCCGCCTGCGCATTCAGCACCATGGTTGACACGCTGGCCAGTCCCTGCCGCATCATACTGGGGAAGCCTGCTGTAAGAATGTTCTTATGTACCGCAAATTCCCAGGTAAAATATTTCGGTGTCAGGCTGCTCTGGATCTTTCCACGTAGGAAAAAGAATAACAGGATTCCAAAGGATACGTACTGGGAGATCATAGTGGAAAGTGCTGCTCCCCGGATACCAAGATTTAACCCCCACATAAGAATGGCATCTCCCGCCATATTTAAAATACCGCCGGAGGCCAGTCCTACCATCGCCAGATTGGCATAGCCTTCATACCGGAGCACATTGTTCATCACACAGCTGGATGCCATTGCCGGTGCCGACACCAAAATATAGAAAGCATAGATTCTCGCATAGGGAAGGATGGTCTCCGTACTTCCAAGCAATCTGCACAATCCGTTCAGATCCACAATACCGATCACCGCGATCAGCACTCCGGCTCCCACCGCCAAATAAAATCCCGTTGCGGAAAAAGCTTTCGCCCGCTCCTTTTCATGAGCTCCTAACAACCGGCTGATATTGCTTCCGGCGCCATGACCGAACATGAATCCGAACGCCTGAATAATTGCCATCAAGCCAAACACCACGCCTACCGCTCCGGTAGCACTGGTGCCTAACTGGCTTACGAACCAGGTATCCACCATATTATACAGATTCGTGATCAGCATACTGATGGTAGTCGGCAGTCCCAGCTCCAGGACCAACCGTGCTACCGGTTCCTCGGTGAGCCGTTTATATTGTTTCTCCTCTTTTGACAATGTTGTATCACTCATATCACATAGCTCCTATATCATTACCACAGTTTCCATTCGGTTCTCTCTATGGTTTTACACTATTCTATGCCACAGTAATCCGCAGGCTGCTTCTGCCCGGTTTGAAATCATAATCCGTACCCATTCATCGTATCGCCAAAATAGCGTCTGCCCTACCGGCACGACGCTATTATAGATGATTCTCTTTGAAAATGTAAGCCCTTCCAGCTGTTTTTACTTAAATTTTATGTTCAGCATCACAGTTTCTCACTGAAATAGCTCTTATAGCCCTCACCGAAGATCTCCGTGGCACTGGTGACGATCATAAATGCCAGGGGATCCTCTTCCTTTACAATCTCTTCCGCCTTGGGAGAAATGTTTTTCTTCATGGCGCACATGATGACGCTCTTCTCCTTGCCGCTGTAAGCACCACTGCCCTGTACATAAGTCACACCAATGTCCAGTTCCTCCAACAATCTCCCTGCGATTCTTTCCGCATGGTCGCTGATAATATAGATCAGCTTCGCCTCATCACGGCCGTACAATACCACATCCAGCACCACTGATGTGATAATGACCACGATACCGGCATACAGTGCCTTGTCAACATTCCGGAATACAAATGCCGATGCTATGACGATAACCACATCTGTCAGGAAAAACAATGCTCCCGTCTTGAGGTACGGGAACTTCAAACGCAGTAATTTGATAATAATATCTGTTCCTCCCGTAGTGGATCCGGCCTTGAACACCCAGCCCATAGATACTGCCATCAGGGCACTTCCAGCCAAAGAGGCAAGTAATGGATCTGTGGTCACTGCTCCTACCGGTGTCAGCAGGTTTGTAAACAGTGAGGTCATTGCCGTACAATAAATCGTAGACAAAATAAACCGCAATCCAAATTTCCAGATACCGATCAGCAGGATCGGTATGTTGATGAGTAACATCCAGGTACCTGTCTCAATTCCGAATAAACGGTTTAAAATAATGGCAATACCGGTGATACCCCCGGGTGCCAGGGAGTTCGGATCCAAAAACATGCTGACGGATACCGCATAGATGAAAGAAGCCACCGTGATCATTACATAATCCCGGAACATCTGCAGTGGTGTCTTTTTATCCAGTCTCTGTATTTCCAGTTCTTTTTCAGTCTTTTTCGCCATAGCTCTCTCCATTTCCACACATAAAAGCCGCATACCTATAATATGCGGCTTTTATCAGTGATGCATTCACTTCTTTTCTAAGAAACTATGCAGCGACATCTGCATGACTCTGCACAATTATATATTTGCTCTGACCACCTTGGGCTGATAGCCTTCTTTTTCCAGAGCGGCAATGATCTCATTCTTATGCTCGGTACCGAATGCTTCCAGTGTGATACGCAGTTCCACGGCAGCGCTGCGGTTGATGGATACAAACTGGTTGTGCTCCAGCTTGATGACATTACCGTTAACGCCGGCAATGATACCGGATACTCTGCACAGCTCACCGGGCTTGTCGGGAAGCAATACGGATACGGTGAAGATACGGTCTCTTAAGATCAGACCCTGCTGTACTACTGAGGACATGGTGATGACATCCATATTACCGCCGCTCAGGATAGATACAATACGCTTATCCTTCACATTCAGCTGCTTTAAGGCTGCCACGGTCAGCAGTCCGGAATTCTCCACGATCATCTTGTGGTTCTCCACCATATCCAGGAAGGCTACTACCAGATCCTCATCCTCCACAGTGATCACATCGTCCAGATTCTTCTGTAAGTACGGGAAAATCTTACTTCCGGGAGTCTTAACCGCAGTACCGTCTGCAATGGTGTTGACCTTTGGCAGGGTGGTTACCTTGCCGTTCTTTAAGGATACCTGCATGCAGTTAGCTCCCGCAGGTTCCACACCGATGACCTTGATCTTCGGGTTCAGCAGTTTTGCCAGTGTGGAGACACCGGTTGCCAGTCCGCCGCCACCAATAGGAACTAAAATGTAGTCTACCAGGGGAAGCTCTTTGAAGATCTCCATGGCAATGGTACCCTGACCGGTCGCCACAGTCAGATCATCAAACGGATGAATGAAGGTATATCCGTGCTCTTCTGCCAGTTCATATGCTTTTGCACATGCCTCATCATAGACATCACCGTACAGTACTACCTCTGCACCGTACCCTCTGGTACGGTTTACCTTGATCAGAGGTGTGGTGGTGGGCATTACGATAGTGGCCTTGCTGCCGTAGCATTTTGCTGCATAAGCAACGCCCTGGGCATGGTTGCCTGCTGATGCGGTGATCAGTCCCTTGGCACGCTCTTCATCCGTCAGTGTGCTCATTTTGTAATAAGCGCCTCTTAACTTGTAGGCTCCGGTAAACTGTAAGTTCTCGGGCTTTAAGTATACACGGTTGCCGGTCTGGGCGCTGAAATAATCACTGTATACCAGCTTGGTCTCTAACGTTACCTTTTTTACGATTTCACTTGCTTCTTCAAATTTCTCTAAAGTCAACATTTCTTCCTGCATTTTTCTTCCCATGCCTTTCTGTAACACTTTCCTTGGTCTGTCGGTTATTCCTCCTGCGTATCCGTCTGTTGCTCGTTCTCGGGCAGATGCAGTTCTCCGATATCCTCCATATTCACATCAAACAATGCGTTTACAAATTCCTCTGAATTGAATTTCTGGAGATCCTCAATGGTCTCCCCCACACCGATGTATTTTACCGGAACCTTCAGTTCAGACTGGATTGCCACCGCAATACCACCCTTCGCCGTTCCGTCCATCTTCGTCAGAATGATGCCTGTGAGATCTGCCACCTCACCGAATTCTCTCGCCTGTACCAGCGCATTCTGTCCGGTGGTACCATCCAATACGATCAGGTTCTCTCTGTGGGCATTCGGGAACTCCTTGTCAATGATGCGGTTCATCTTGCGAAGTTCTTCCATCAGGTTCTTTTTATTATGCAGTCTGCCGGCGGTATCAATGAGAAGCACATCCACGCCTCTTGCTTTCGCTGCATTCACGGCATCAAACACCACACTGGCGGGATCCGCGCCCTCTTTTCCGCCGATCATGGGCACATCCGCTCTGGATGCCCATTCTGCCAGCTGATCTCCCGCTGCGGCACGGAAAGTATCCGCTGCGGCGATAAGGACTTTCCTGCCCTCATCCTTTAATTTACCTGCCAGTTTACCCACGGATGTGGTCTTGCCCACACCGTTGACACCAATGACCATGATCACGGACTGTTCCTTCTCGAAATCATAGGCGGTCTCATCCACCTGCATCTGCTCCTTAATACTTTCGATCAGAAGCTGTTTGCATTCGAAAGGCTCCTTGATATGCTTTTCTTTTACCTGCTGTTTTAATCTCTCCACAATGGCAGTGGTGGCATTGACACCGATATCTCCCATAATGAGGATTTCTTCCAGTTCTTCGTAGAAATCATCATCAATGGCGGAAAAACCGCTGAAGACTGAATCGATTCCCCGGACAATGTTATCACGGGTTTTGGTCAGTCCTTCTTTCAGCCTCGCAAAAAAGCCTTTCTTTTCCTCACTCATCCCATTTCCTCCAATCAGCATTCTATCCAGAAAAACGCTTGCGTTTTTCTTGTATGAAACTTAGAACTTCTTCACGATTTTCATACTAATCGTCCAGGTCCTTGTCAATGAGGTTGACGCTGACTAAGGTAGATACGCCCTTTTCCTGCATGGTGATACCATACAATCTATCCACCTGTTCCATAGTACCTCGTCTGTGGGTAATGACAATGAACTGGGTGTTCTTGGTCAGCTTATGTAAATACTTTGCAAAACGTCCTACATTGGAGTCATCCAGTGCGGCCTCGATCTCGTCTAACAGACAGAACGGAGACGGCTTCAGGTTCTGAATTGCGAACAGTAGGGATATGGCGGATAAAGCCTTCTCTCCACCGGAGAGCTGCATCATGTTCTGCAGCTTTTTTCCGGGGGGCTGTGCGATGATGCGGATGCCTGCCTCCAGAATATCCTCATCCTCCATCAGTTCCAGTGTTCCCTTACCACCACCGAAGAGTTCCTTGAATACCTTATCGAACTCTCTGCTGATCTCTGCGAATTTCTCCGTGAACTGTTTGCGCATGGCGGTATCCAGTTCTTCGATGATGCCTTCCAGCGTCTTCTCCGCTTCCACCAGATCATCATGCTGAGTCTTCATGAAAGTATAGCGCTCCATCAGGTTCTTGTAATCCTCAATGGCGTTGACATTGACATTGCCAAGCTTGCGGATCTCGTCTTTCAGACCGCTGATCTCGCGTTTCATAGCTGGCAGATCATTCATCTCTTCGTTGCGGAGTCCTGCCGCATCGCTTAAGGTGATCTCATACTCATCCCACATGTAATTGATCTGACCTTCAATGCCGTCCTCCAACTTTTTCTTCTGTTCGCCCAGACGATAGACTTCCTTATCCAGAGCATTCATGCGTTCTGACATTTCTTCTCTGCTGCGGAAGAAATCTTTCTGTTTTGCAGACAGTTCTTCCTTTTTCGCAAGGTCTTCGTCCAGCTTCTTCCTGGAAGCATCCTGATTCTCATGAGAAGCAGCAATGGTCTTCTCAATCTCCAGGATATTGTTCTTCTTGCGTTCCACTTCCTGCGCATTTTCCGTCAGAGCCTCTAAAATCTCTTTAAGCTCTGCCTGTGCACGTTCCAGCTCGCCGCCTATACGATCCACATTTGCCTGCTTGTAATCCAGCGCCTGACGCATCTTCTCGACTTTTACTTCCCATTCTCCTGCGTGGGCGGAAGCTTCGCTCTCTTCCAGTCTGCAGCTCTCCAATTCTTTTTGGAAGCCCAGGATCTGTTCCTGCGTCGTCTTCTCCAGTTCTTCGCTGGCAGCCAGTTCCTGCGTAATGGATTCCTTGCCGGAACGGATCTCGAAGATCCTGGTCTCGATCTCCTGCTCCTCCAGCTTCAGAGACTGTGCACTCTCTGCCTCTTCTTCCATACGCTCTCTTGCCTGGGAGATGTTCAATCTTGCGGTATTCTGCTCTTGCGCTGCATCTCGGTCTTCAGCGCTTCCAGATCCATACGAAGTTTATTTCTCTTACTCTTGGTGTCTTCGATCTTCTGATTGTAGGTTTTGATATCCTCAGAGAGCTTTTTCACCTTTTTCTCCAGTTCGTCCATCTCACGACGTCTTCCCAGGAGATTGCTGTTGTTTTTAAAAGCGCCGCCGCTGATGGCACCACCGGGAACTAAAAGTTCGCCTTCCAGGGTGACCATACGGATGCCGTAATCGAATTTTCTAGCGATCTTCACAGCATTGTCCACATTGTCTACAACAACGATACGTCCCAGCATAGCCTTCGCCACATTGCGGTATTCTTCTTCTGTGCCTACCAGTTCGTCTGCCATACCGATGACACCTTTTTCCTTAAGTGCCTCCGGATTCTTGAATTCCTGGGGCTTGGTAATACTGGTCAGAGGCAGGAATGTGGCTCTTCCAAGACGGTTCTGCTTTAAGAAGCCGATCATATGCTTAGCAGTCTCTTCGTTATCCGTTACGATATTTTGGATATTGCCGCCCAGCGCAGTCTCAATAGCGGTCTCATATTTTGCCTCCACCTGAATGATGTCCGCTACGACACCGATGATGCCCTTTTCTTTTTCCTTCTGCTCCATGACTTTTTTGACGCTGCCGCCGTAACCGTCATAGCGTTCAGTAATATTGGTCAGGGTCTCTAGCTTGGACTGCTCCTGATGGAAACGGTTCTGTGTCTCCCGCAGCTTCGCATCCAGTCCGGTGAGATTTTCACGGATATTGCCAAGCTCCAGTTCGGATGCCGCTTCCTGTTCCGTCATCTGACGCAGTTCCTCAGTCACGGTCTCAAAAGTCTCTTCCAGCTTCTTCACCGTTTCTTCTCTGGCTGCCTCATCGGATTTGGCACGTAACAGTCTGGAATTTAACTCTGCCTTGCGGATATTGATCTGCTCCATCATGGTATCGAAGCGACCCATCTTGGATTTAATGGTAGCTCTCTGGTTCAGTTCTCCAATAATGGTATTTTTCCCGGCTTCGATATTATTGTTGAGCTCGGTGATCTTATTCTGGATGGCTTCCAGATCAGCCTTCGCTTTTGCCGCAGCTTCTGCAATCTCCTGCACCTGGGTATCGGTATCCTTTTTATCGGTTAAGATATCCTGCTTTTCCTGTTCTTTGCCGGCAATCTCCTCTTCCAGGGCTGCTTTACGGTTGTTCAGATGGGTCTCACTGCCGTGGGCGGAATTGATCTGCTCCTTTAAGACATTGATCTCGCCTTCTAACTTACCGCGCATCAGACCGGTATCCGTCAGCTGTTCCCTGGCAGCTTCGATAGCGACATCCAGACTTTCAATCTCCTGCTGGATCCGTTCGTATTCTTCCTTGATACCCTCATATTTTTCACCGATCTCACCAAGTTCCGTGCTTGCCAGATTGTATTTTTCTTCTGCGGAAGCAAGCTGTTCTCTCAGTCTCTTATTTTCCAATAAGAACACATTGATATCTAAGGATTTCAACTCTTCCTTTTTCCTCAGATAGACCTTTGCCACCTCGGACTGCTTCTCCAGAGGTCCTACCTGTTTTTCCAGCTCCGATAAAATATCATTCACACGCACCAGATTCTGTTTCTCGTTTTCAAGCTTCGTCTGGGTCGCTGCTTTCCTGCGTTTAAATTTCACGATTCCAGCAGCCTCATCGAACAGTTCACGACGTTCCTCGGGCTTACCGCTTAAGATCTTGTCGATCTGGCCCTGTCCGATAATGGAATAGCCCTCCTTACCGATACCGGTATCATAGAACAGCTCATTGACATCCTTTAATCTGCAGGGAGTACCATTGATCAGATATTCACTTTCTCCGGAACGGTAGATCCGTCTCGCCACTGTAACTTCGTCATAGTCGATCGCCAGCTGGTGATCGCTGTTGTCCAGAGTAATGGCAACATAGGCGTAGCTCAACGGTTTTCTGGTCTCTGTTCCCGAGAAAATAACATCCTGCATGCTGGCACCACGCAGCTGTTTGATGCGTTGTTCTCCCAGCACCCATCTTACCGCGTCCGCAACGTTACTCTTACCGCTGCCGTTAGGTCCTACGATACCGGTGATTCCGTTGTGGAACTGAAATACGATCTTATTGGCAAATGATTTGAACCCGTGTATCTCAATACTTTTTAAATACATATCCTCTATCCCTCAATAGCAGAAGCGCCTCGTAAGCCGCCTGCTGTTCTGCCGCTTTTTTTGTTCTTCCCTGCCCACGACCCAGGCATTCTCCCTCCATGTCGATCTCTACCACGAAGGTCTTGTCGTGTTCCGGTCCGCTCTCCTCTAACAGCCGGTACTCGAACTCTTTTTTGAGTTTCCCCTGAATCAGTTCCTGGAGATTACTCTTGCTGTCGTAGAAGAGACGCTTGTCCTCTAAGTCCGACAGAATAAAGCGGTCAATAAAAGCCTTGGCAGGCTGCATGCCACCATCCAGATAAATGGCACCGATCATGGCTTCCATACCGTCAGAGGTGATGCTGTCTCTGCGTCTGCCGCCGGTGTTCTCTTCGCCTTTTCCCAAAAGCATAAACTGTCCTAGCTCCAGGTCTCTGGCACAGAATGCCAGGGAAGGCTCGCACACCATAGAGGCGCGCATCTTGGTCAGCTCACCCTCCGGAACATCCGGGTGTTCCCGAAATAGGAAGTCACTGGATACCAGTTCCAGTACGGCATCTCCTAAGAATTCGATACGTTCGTAGTTCTCTGTTTTGTTGATCTTTTGTTCATTGGTATAGGAGCTGTGGGTCAAAGCCTGCTTCAGCAATGCTTTGTTGTGAAAGCAATAGCCGATGCGCTGCTCCAGCACGTCCATTGTATAACCATCCAACATTTTCTTGTCCTCACAAATATACTGCCGTAGCCCCAATCAGAGTAAGAAACGCGACACGCTCTCGCTCTGTCGCAGAGCGTAACGGTACATAGGCGTGGAAAATACCCACGCCAAGTACCGACGTCTGCTTACGGCGCGCTTATTCTTACCATAGCCGTGCCTACTGGACTACATCAAATTGCGATTGTATAAACCGAAAAACAGGAACAGTGCCTTGTGAGCAAGCTCTCGGTCACAGTTCCTGTTTTGTCTTTGCATGGCTCGTAGCTTTACTAGTTCACTGCGTTCTTGATCATCTCTACAGCGTCTTCTACTGTAGTAACCTGCTCTGCGGTCTCAGCAGGGATCTCGATATCGAACTCTTCCTCGATGCCCATGATGATCTGGTATACATCGAGGGAATCAGCACCCAGGTCATCCTGGAATGTGGTCTCCATGGTGATCTCATCGGGATCTACGTTTAATACCTCAGCAATGATTTTCTTCAACTTTTCAAATTCCATAACAGTTCCTTCTTTCCCAAATATTTCTCTTGATTAATTATTCTCTGCAGCCTTATCTTCCAGGCTGATCTGTTCTTTGATCTTCTCGTTGATCTTCTCTTCCTTAAAAGCAATACACTGCAAAATAGAATTCTTCACTTCCACTGCCTTGCTGCTTCCGTGAGTCTTCACTACCAGACCGTTCAGTCCGAGTAGCGGAGCACCACCATACTGGGAAGTATCAAAACTCTTTAATGTAGTCTTGAGTGCCGGTTTCACAAGCAGTGCACCCATTTTACTGCGAAGTGTGGACATCATCCCCTGCTTCACCTGATGCAGAAGTGCGGAGCTTACGCCTTCATACATCTTCAATATCACATTGCCCACAAATGCTTCACAGACAATGACATCTGCCGCACCTGCCGGAATGTCTCTTGCTTCCACACTGCCGATGAAATTGATCTCTGGGCAATTCTTAAGAAGCGGGAAGGTTTCTTTTACCAGCGCGTTGCCCTTCTCCTCCTCGGCGCCGATATTCACAATACCGACTCTCGGATTCTTTACTCCCATAACGCTTTCCATATAGACACTGCCCATCTTGGCAAATTGGACTAGCATGGAAGGTCTCGCATCTACGTTGGCTCCACAGTCTAATAAAAGGCTTACGCCCTTCTCTGTTGGAATCAGGGGAGCTAATGGCGGTCTCTCCACACCGCGGATACGACCTACGATCACCTGTCCACCTACCAGTACCGCACCGGTACTTCCCGCAGATACAAATGCATCGCATTCGCCGTTCTTCACCATATACATGGCTTTGACAATGGAGGAATCCTTCTTCCGACGGATTGCCATGACCGGAGGTTCTGCCGTCTCAATGACTTCTTCAGCATGTACGACTTCCAGCTGCTCTGCATCATAGCTGTACGCCTTTAATTCCTCACGGATCACAGGCTCCTTGCCTACCAGGAATACTTTGACGCGCTTATCTGCGTTGACAGCTTCCACAGCACCTTTTACGATCTCTGCCGGAGCATTATCGCCACCCATTGCGTCTACAGCAACATTTACATATTCTGCCATTTCGTCGTTCCTTTACCTGTTTATGTTTATCCGCTCATCATCAAACCGCTCCGTGGATCGCACCAAACAGTTTGATGATGGCAGATTCATTCTTACTATACTAAAGGCGTATATAAAAAGCAAGTGATTTTTTTGTGAAAGCAAAAGGAGATTCCATCCGGAATCTCCTCTTCTCTTTTCACTTAATTTCGCTTCATTGATTTATCAATTAATCAACGCTTACGACCTGCTTCTTATTGTAAGAACCGCAAGCCTTGCAAACTCTGTGAGGCATCATCAGTGCACCACATTTGCTGCACTTTACCAATGTAGGAGCGCTCATTTTCCAGTTTGCTCTTCTCTTATCTCTTCTACCTTTGGAAGATTTATTCTTAGGACAAATAGACATCGTTACACCTCCTTATTCGCGTTGAAGATATCTTGGATTGCTGCCATACGAGAATCCGGTACGAAAGTATCGCAACCACATTCCTTCAGATTCCTGTTCTGACCACATACAGGGCAGATACCCTTGCAGTCTTCCTTACACAGGATCTTTGCCGGCCAATTCACCAGAATTTCATCGTACACAAAAGCCTCTACATCCAGCTGCCATCCATCCATAAAGCTCTGCTCGGTATCTTCTTCCTCACTTACTTCCGCTTCCGGAGAATAAACGATTCTGTCAAACTTAAGCTTCATTGCTGTAGGTACTTCAGTAAGGCACCTGTCACATTTCGTGTCAAAGGTAAGCTCTGCAGTGCCGGTTACTTTTGCCTTGTTCACACCGATGTTGGTAAAAGTAAGATGAATGGGTGTCTTCTCCGTAATAGAGAAATCTCCCTGGCGGCTCTTAAAGCTTGTCATCTCAAGCGGAATGGCAACAGTCTCTACCTTGCCTTCGGATGTTAATACATCAGATAAACTTACTAACATAGCGACTCCTATGCAATATGTTGCGTAGAAAACACAAGTCTCCTACGATGTGTTGATTCACACACTGACTTATTATACATAGGCAATACTCTTTTGTCAACAAAATTTTGTAGGATTTTCATACAATTTTTGTATTCTGTGTCCGCCTACTTTTCCAGTCCGTAACTGCTGATCGTCCATCCCATCTCATCATATCTAAACGTCATAAACAGATAAGATAATGAGTCCTCCTGTACCGGCCGGAACTCTACTTCCACCGTACAGTTACCCTTGCTGTCCGTATCCACCCCGGAAAGTCCCTTGATGCCCATGATCTCAACTTCGCCTGTGTATTCCTCCTGAAAATATGTATTTGTGAAATCCTTTGCGATCCGGTACACAGCCATTCTGTCTGCTGTTCTCTCCACTTCATCCAGTATTTTCAGTTCATCATCACCGCTCATAAGACCGTATCTCAGATTTAAGAAATAATATATTTCTATGTCATCAGGCCTTTTTCCCTCTTCCGACCATTTCACATACTGCTCCGCCTGTTCGTCGGATACATTTTCCTGATTGGAAAATACGATCATAATGAGTGACATTCCCTGGTCTACCTCTTTCTTTTCGATAATATTCAGGGAGTGAAAATACATTTCCTTATAGTCTTCCTCCACTGTCCCGGCATCTATATTGCCTCTGAGCAAATAATAGGTACTTCCGTCAAATTCCGCATAAGAAAGGATCCATTTTTCATTATAGCAGTAATTTACCATCAATAATTGTGCCGGATTCCCCTGCTTGGACTGCTCATAAAATTCCGTCAGCAGTTCTGCCCCGCTGCGCTCTTCGAATTGATCACTTAACACATACACCGGGTAGGCCTTCAGATCTTCCATATTAAAAGGAAGTTTTGACATTTCCTGTAAAATCACTTCTGGATCTCTTTTCCCTTTTAGGTTTTCCAGAATATTATCGGTCTGCACAAAGTTTTCCGCTTCCTGCACTGCCTCCTGTGTCTGTTCGTCTGTCTGTTCGACGGTGCTGGAGGTACTTACCGTTTCACTTTCCTGCACGACATTTTTACTCTCAGTTTCCTGCGTTTCTCCGCCGCAGGCCGTAAGAAATAAACATGCCAGAATTACCCCGGTCAAACGTTTCCTTCGCCAGCATTTTTTACACATCTTCATGCCCCGTTCCCTCCCACAGTCTACGATGGTTGTTTTATCAAATTATAGCAGATAATAACACACCATTGCATCATACTTGCATCATTTCCCTCTCTTTTTATTTTCAGATACAAAAACCGGAGCAGTCTTTGCGACCACTCCGGCTTTCCTATCACTTTCTTATTTCCTTATTCTTCGTAATCTTATTTACGCTTCCGCTACAGCCTCTTTCATGCTCTTCACATATTCTCCGATGTAAGGAGCTGCGTCTTTGCCATACTTTGCAATGATCTTCACGATGGCGCTTCCGACAATGGCTCCGTCGGATATGGATGCCATGGCTTTGGCCTGCTCGGGAGTGCTGATGCCGAAACCGATAGCACAGGGAACGTCAGTCACAGTGCGGATGCTTTCCACGATGGCGGGCAGATCGGTCTTGATCTCACTGCGCACACCGGTGACACCCATGGAGCTTACCACATAGATAAAGCCTTCTGCCTCAGATGCGATCTGGCGGATACGGCTCTCGGAAGTGGGTGCGATCATGGAGATCACCTTCACGCCATGAGCTTTGGCGGGAGCCTCCACCTCCGTCTTCTCTTCATAAGGCACATCGGGAATAATAATGGCGCTGATACCCAATTCCTCACACTTGGTAAAAAATTTCTCATATCCGTAATGGAATACCGGATTCACATAAGTCATAAACGCAAGGGGAATCTCTGACCGCTCCCGCACCCTCTGTACGATCTCAAACACACCGTCCGTGGTCATGCCGTTGCTAAGAGAGCGGATATTTGCCTCCTGGATCACCACGCCTTCCGCCGTGGGATCGGAAAAGGGGATACCGATCTCTATGAGATCCGCCCCTGCCTTTTCCATCTCTAAAATGAATTTTACGGTGCTGTCCGCATCCGGGTCTCCTGCAGTGAGGAAGCCGATGAACGCCTTTTTATTCGGTGTATCAAATACTTTTTCTAATTTACTCATCGTATCTGTCTCCATTTCTTCTATCTATATTTCATATGTTAATTTCATCAGTCATGAATATCCACACCGCGGTATCTCGCGATGGCTGCCACATCCTTGTCACCTCTTCCGGACAGACATACGATAATGCTCTGATCCGGGCTGTAATTCTTTGCGATCTTACGCACCTGTGCTACCGCATGGGCACTCTCAATGGCGCAGATAATTCCCTCGGTTCTTGCCAGATATTCAAAAGCATCCACTGCTTCATCATCCGTGATGGGCACATACTGCGCTCTGCCGATGTCATGCAGATAAGCATGCTCCGGCCCGATACCGGGATAATCCAGTCCTGCGGAAATGGAATATACGGGAGCGATCTGTCCATACTCATCCTGACAGAAATAGGATTTCATGCCATGGAAGATTCCTAAGGATCCCGTCGCAATCGTAGCTGCGGTCAGTGCCGTATCCACGCCTTTGCCTGCTGCCTCACAGCCGATGAGTTCTACATCCTTATCCTCAATAAAGTTGTAAAACGCACCCATGGCATTGCTGCCGCCGCCCACACAGGCTACCACGGCTGCCGGAAGCTTTCCTTCTGCCTTCAGGATCTGCTCTTTTGCTTCCTGACTGATGACACTCTGAAAATCTCTTACGATCATGGGGAAAGGATGCGGTCCCATAACGGACCCCAGTATATAATGGGTGTCCGCTACGCGGTTGGACCACTCTCTCATAGTCTCATTGACGGCATCCTTCAAGGTCATGGTACCGGAAGTCACGGGATGTACCTTGGCTCCGAGGAGTTCCATACGATAAACGTTCAGCGCCTGTCTGTCGGTATCTTCTTTTCCCATGAAGATCTCACATTCCATCCCTAAAAAGGCTGCTGCCGTTGCGGTAGCCACACCGTGCTGTCCGGCACCTGTCTCTGCGATCAGACGGGTCTTCCCCATCTTCTTTGCCAGCAGTGCCTGTCCAAGTGCATTGTTGATCTTGTGGGAGCCGGTGTGGTTTAAGTCCTCTCTCTTTAAATAGATCTTCGCGCCGCCCAGATCCTTGGTCATCTTCTCCGCATAGTACAGCAGAGAGGGGCGACCGGCATATTCATTCAGCAGCTTATTTAGTTCCGCATTGAATTCCGGATCCTTTTTATAATACTCATAGCACTCCTCCAGATGGATCAGTTCATTCATCAATGTCTCGGAGATATATTGTCCTCCGTGGATTCCGTAACGTCCTTTGCTCATGTGTTCATCCTCTTTTCTTTATTCCTGATTTTTATTCCTTATTTTCATTTTGATTTCTAATTTTTCATTTATAATTCTTCTATATTTTCAATCTCTATTATTTCGATACCGTTCTACCAGTTCCATGATCCGACGCATCTTCTCCGGATCTTTCTTCCGGTCACTCTCAATGCCGGAGCTTAAATCTACCGCGTAAGGTCTTACCGCTTCCATGGCTTCGGTGAGATTCTCCGCCTGCAATCCTCCTGCCAGAAAAAATTCCCTGTCGATCCCACCAAGGACGCTCCAGTCAAACACCTGTCCCGCTCCCATTCCGTTGTCAAATAACAGATAGTCTGCACTGCTGTCCAGCCAGGCTTCCACATCATACCGGTCTCTTACTTTGACCGCCTTGATCACCGGCTTGTGGCACACCGCCTGCAGATACTGGATATCCTCTTCCGTCTCATCCCCGTGAAGCTGTGCCACATCCAGAATACCTTCCTCCAGCAGTTCTATGATGTTCTTCGGATCCTCATTCACAAACACCCCCACCGTCCGGATTCCCGGCAGAAGCTTTTTGCGATATTCGGCTGCCTGCTCCTTCGTAACCGCCCGATGGCTCTTTTCATAAAATACCAATCCCACATAATCCGGCTGTACCGCATTGGCATAAGCAATGTCCTCCGGACGATAGAGACCGCACATTTTCACTTTCATCATAATTTACGACCTTTCTATAGACTGCAAACTTTGGGCCGTAGGCACAAATTTGCGTGTGAAAAATTTATTTTTCACACTGTCCGCGAAGCTCCTGCAATACCGCTTTCTTATCCGCGCTTCGCATCAGCGTCTCTCCGATGAGAACAGCATTGGTACCATTCTGCTCGAGTCTCGCGATATCCTGTCTGGTCTTCATGCCGCTCTCAGATACGAAGAGGATGTTCTCCGGCACCAGTTCCCGCAGCCGCACGGAATTATGGATATCCACCGTAAAATCTTTCAGATTCCGGTTATTGACACCAACGATCCTCGCACCTGCTGCAAGCGCCATCTCCACTTCATTCTCGTCATGGGCTTCCACCAGTGCCGACAGGCCAAGTTCTCTGGCAATCCCCGCGTATTCCGACAGCTGCATGGGAGAGAGAATCGCACAGATTAAGAGCACTGCATCCGCTCTGATATTTTTCGCCTCGTAGATCATGTATTCGTCCACTGTGAAATCTTTTCGCAGCAGAGGGATCTGTACCGTCTGCCGGATCTTCGACAGATATTCATTCTTCCCCTGAAAATATGCCGGTTCCGTCAGTACCGAGATTGCATCCGCTCCTGCTGCTTCGTATTCCTTTGCGATCTGCACATAAGGAAATTCCGGTGCGATCAGTCCCTTGGAGGGCGACGCCTTTTTCACTTCGCAGATAAAGCTCATCCTCTTCTTTGCCAGTGCCTGTTCAAAAGGAAATCCCGTATTACTGTCTAACTCTCTTGCCCTGGCGATCTGTTCTGCAAGAGGCAGTGCTTCTTTGGCTGCTGCCACCCGCTCCTTTGCAGAGGCTGCTATAGTATCCAGTATCATCCATTCATCCTGCCTTTCCGTTGTTTCATAATCTAAATTCAGAATCCTTGTGCCGCAGGTCAAAAGTACTCGTAACACTTTATCATGCATTGCTCAGCTTGATAAAGCGCTCGAGCTGTGCCTTTGCAAGGCCTGTGTCGATGACCTTCTCTGCCAACTTCACACCGTCAGCCATGCTGTCTG
>OHCK01000356.1_pt1 | contig 21333 bp, 18 predicted proteins | sample 1577611 | NCBI WGS metagenome assembly OHCK01 (sample SAMEA3879586, study PRJEB24766) | human gut metagenome | biome: human-associated habitat; feature: feces | place: USA | collected 1985/1987 | reverse complement strand
GGGAGCGGCCCTTCCCGTTAAACAATAAGAGGAACCACCATGCGACATAGTACGATGTTGGCCACCGCCGCCTTTGCCACCCTGCTCGCCACCAGCGCCTTCGCCGCCGACCTGCCGGGTAAAGGGATTACGGTGAAGCCCGCTCAGAGCACTATCTCCGAAGAGAGCTTCCAGACCCTGCTGGTCAGTCGCGCGCTGGAGAAGCTGGGCTACACCGTCGAGAAACCCAGCGAAGTGGACTATAACGTTGCCTATACGTCGATTGCCGCCGGAGATACCACCTTTATCGCCACCAACTGGCAACCGCTGCACGATGACATGTACGCCGCGGCGGGCGGTGATAACAAATTCTATCGCAAAGGAGTGTACGTCTCAGGCGCGGCCCAGGGCTATTTGATCGACAAAAAAACCGCTGAGCAGTACCACATCACCTCCATCGATCAGCTCAAAGATCCGCAGATCGCCAAACTGTTTGATACCAACAATGACGGTAAAGCGGATCTCACCGGCTGTACCCCAGGATGGGGCTGCGAAGCAGTGATTAACCATCAGATTGACGCCTATGGCCTGAGCAAAACCGTCACCCATAACCAGGGTAACTACGCGGCGATGATGGCCGACACCATTGCCCGGTATAAAGAGGGTAAACCGGTGCTCTACTACACCTGGACGCCGTACTGGGTTAGCGACGTGCTGAAGCCTGGCAAGGACGTCGTCTGGCTGCAGGTGCCGTTCTCCTCCCTGCCGGGCGAGCAGCAAAACATCGACACCAAACTGGCCAACGGCGCCAACTATGGCTTCCCGGTGAACACCATGCACATCGTCGCTAACAAAGCCTGGGCGGAGAAAAATCCGGCCGCCGCCACTCTGTTTAGCGTCATGAAGCTACCGATCGCCGACATCAACGCCGAGAATGCAATGATGCATGAAGGCCATGCTTCCGAAGCCGACATTAACGGCCACGTTGATGGCTGGATCAAAGCCCACCAGCCGCTGTTCGACAGCTGGGTGAAAACCGCCCTCGCCGCGCAGCAGTAAACCCGCTCACGGATAAGGCCCAGCGCCTTATCCGGTCCCCTTGCCCCCCTTTCTCGTGGCCAGGTCATAGAAAAGCGATTCCAGGAATTTCCATAGTGTTAAGGCGCATCGCGCTCTGTTAAGGTGGAGACATCGGTCAAATTGCCACCTTCACATGGATCCAGCGATAAGTTATTCATATGGAAAACCCCGCGCCCTTAACCTGTGCCTTACCTGAACGCGTCGCCACCGTCGGCGAAGGCATTAAAGACAGTCTCCCCATCGTCATCAGCTACCTTCCGGTGGCATTCGCCTTCGGACTCAATGCCACCCGGCTGGGCTTCACCCCGCTGGAAAGCCTGTTCTTCTCCTGCATTATTTACGCCGGCGCCAGCCAGTTTGTGATCACCGCCATGTTGGCCGCCGGCAGTTCGCTGTGGGTCGCCGCCCTGACGGTGATGGCGATGGATGTCCGCCACGTGCTGTATGGCCCCTCATTGCGCAGCCGCATTCGCTCAGCGCTGGATAAAAAGAAAACCGCCCTCTGGGCCTTCGGCCTGACCGATGAGGTTTTCGCCGCCGCTACCGCCAGGCTGGTTCGCGATAACCGCCGCTGGAGCGAAAACTGGATGCTCGGTCTCGCTTTTACCTCGTGGGCATCGTGGGTGTGCGGCACGCTGGCCGGCGCCTGGTCCGGCAACGGCCTGCTGGTGGATTATCCGGCGGTGGAAGCCGCCCTCGGCTTTATGCTGCCGGCGCTGTTTATGAGCTTCCTGCTGGCCTCTTTCCAGCGTCAGCAGTCACTCTGCGTCACGGCGGCGCTGGCGGGCGCGCTGGGCGGCATTCTGTTATTTTCCATTCCGGCGGCGATCCTCGCCGGAATTGTCTGCGGGTGTCTGACGGCGCTGCTTCAGGCCATGCTCAAGGGGATGCCGGATGAACAGTGAAGTCCTTCTGCTCGGGGTGATAGTCGGCGGCGTCAACTATCTCTTTCGCTATCTTCCTCTGCGTTTGCGCGCCGGCCACGCTCGTCCTGCCCGCCGCGGCCCGGTCAGCGTGCTGCTGGATACTATTGGCATCGCCTCGATTTGCGCGCTGCTGGTGGTCTCCAGCGTGCCGGAGATCCTCGCCGATGCCCATCGCCTGGCGCCGACGCTGACCGGCTTCCTGGTGCTGGGGGCCGCCTTCTGGAAAACCCGCAGCATCATTGTCCCGACCCTGCTGTCGGCGTTTGCCTATGGTCTGGCATGGAAAATCACCAACGGGCTCTAAGCTTTACGTATCAATTTTGGTCAATAATTCATTTGATTTATTTGTCACAATAGTTATTATATCGGCTGTAATTAATGAGGTCATACCCAAATGGATAGTTCGTTTACTCCCATTGAGCAAATGCTCAAGTTCCGCGCCAGCCGCCATGAAGATTTCCCGTTTCAGGAGATCCTGTTAACTCGTCTTTGCATGCATATGCAAGGTAAGCTGCTGGAAAATCGCAATAAAATGCTCAAAGCGCAGGGAATTAACGAGACATTATTTATGGCGCTGATTACGCTGGAGTCACAGGAAAACCACAGCATCCAGCCGTCCGAGCTGAGCTGTGCGCTGGGCTCGTCACGTACCAACGCCACCCGTATCGCTGATGAACTGGAAAAACGCGGCTGGATTGAGCGCCGCGAGAGCGATAACGATCGTCGCTGTTTGCATCTGCAACTGACCGAAAAGGGCCATCAGTTTTTGCGTGAAGTCCTGCCGCCGCAGCATAACTGCCTGCATCAGCTGTGGTCTTCACTTAGCACCAGCGAAAAAGATCAGCTCGAACACATCACCCGTAAACTCCTGAGCCGCCTTGATCAGATGGAAGAAGAAGGCGTGCTAGCGGACTCTCTACGCTAAGGGCGGCGTCGCTCAGCCCATTTTTACGTTGCAAGGAAAACAGCCAGGCCAGCAGATCTCTGCTGGCCTTTCTGATAAACAGGTCGGCTCAGCCGATGTGAAATAATAAGATCGTGGAGAATAACATGAGTGCAAATGCGGAGAGCCAAACCCCGCAGCAACCAGGCAGCAAAAAAGGAAAGCGTAAAGGCGCCCTTCTGTTGCTGACATTGCTCTTCATTATTATTGCCGTGGCATATGGGATTTACTGGTTTCTGGTACTGCGTCACTACGAAGAGACCGACGATGCCTACGTGGCAGGGAATCAGGTACAAATTATGGCTCAGGTCGCGGGCAGCGTGACCAAAGTCTGGGCTGACAACACGGACTACGTGCAGAAAGGCGATCCGCTGGTCACGCTCGATCGGACCGATGCCCAACAGGCGTTTGAAAAGGCTAAGACCCAACTGGCCGCCAGCGTGCGTCAGACCCGCCAGCAGATGATCAACAGCAAGCAGCTGCAGGCAAATATCGACGTCAAAAAAACCGCCCTCGCCCAGGCGCAGGCTGACCTGAACCGCCGCATCCCGCTGGGCGCCGCGAACCTCATTGGCCGCGAAGAGCTGCAGCACGCCCGCGATACCGTCGCCAGCGCACAGGCCGAACTCGACGTGGCAATCCAGCAGTACAACGCCAACCAGGCGATCGTGCTGGGCACCAGGCTGGAACAGCAGCCAGCGGTGCTCCAGGCGGCCACTGAAGTGCGTAACGCCTGGCTGGCCCTGCAGCGTACGCAGATCGTCAGCCCGATTAGCGGCTACGTTTCCCGTCGCTCGGTACAGCCTGGCGCGCAGATCGGCACCACCACGCCGCTGATGGCGGTGGTCCCGGCGACCAACCTGTGGATCGATGCTAACTTTAAAGAGACTCAGCTGGCGCATATGCGTATCGGCCAGCCGGCCACCGTGATCAGCGATATCTATGGCGATGACGTGAAATACACCGGTAAAGTGGTCGGTCTGGATATGGGCACCGGCAGCGCCTTCTCTCTGCTGCCGGCGCAGAATGCTACCGGCAACTGGATCAAAGTGGTACAGCGTCTGCCGGTTCGTATCGAGCTGGATGAAAAACAACTAGCGGAACACCCGCTGCGCATCGGCCTCTCGACGCTGGTGGAAGTCAACACCACCGATCGCGATGGTGAAATGCTGGCCAGCCAGGTGCGGAGCTCCCCGGTTTACGAGAGCAATGCCCGCGAAATCGCTCTCGATCCGGTTAATAAGCTGATAGACGAGATCATTCAGGCCAACGCCGGATAATTCGGGATGAGTGTAATGCAACAGCAAAAACCGCTGGAAGGCGCGCAGCTGGTCATTATGACCATTGCGCTGTCGCTCGCGACGTTCATGCAGGTGCTGGATTCCACTATCGCCAACGTGGCGATCCCGACCATTGCCGGCAACCTTGGCTCGTCGCTGAGCCAGGGGACCTGGGTCATCACCTCGTTCGGGGTCGCTAACGCCATCTCCATCCCGATCACCGGCTGGCTGGCCAAGCGCGTCGGCGAGGTGAAGCTGTTCCTGTGGTCAACCACCGCCTTCGCCATTGCCTCCTGGGCCTGCGGCGTCTCCAACAGCCTGACGATGCTGATTTTCTTCCGCGTCATTCAGGGGATCGTCGCCGGGCCGCTGATCCCGCTGTCGCAAAGTCTGCTGCTCAGCAACTATCCCCCGGCGAAGCGCTCTATCGCTCTGGCGCTGTGGTCAATGACGGTGATTGTCGCGCCCATCTGCGGTCCGATCCTCGGCGGCTATATCAGCGATAACTATCACTGGGGCTGGATCTTCTTTATCAACGTGCCCATTGGCGTGGCGGTGGTGCTGATGACCCTGCAGACCCTGCGCAACCGGGAAACCAAAACCGAACAGCGGCGGATCGACGGCGTCGGTCTGGCGCTGCTGATCATCGGTATCGGTAGCCTGCAGGTGATGCTGGACCGGGGTAAAGAGCTGGACTGGTTCTCCTCCAATGAGATTATCATTCTGACCATCGTGGCGGTGGTGGCGATAAGCTTCCTGATCGTCTGGGAGCTAACCGACGATAACCCGATTGTCGATCTGTCGCTATTTAAGTCGCGCAACTTCACCATCGGCTGCCTCTGTATCAGTCTGGCCTATATGCTCTACTTCGGCGCCATCGTACTGCTGCCGCAGCTGTTGCAGGAGGTCTACGGCTACACCGCGACCTGGGCCGGCCTGGCGTCGGCGCCGGTGGGAGTGATCCCGGTCATTCTGTCGCCGATTATCGGCCGCTTCGCGCATAAGCTCGACATGCGGCGGCTGGTCACCTTCAGCTTTATTATGTACGCGGTCTGCTTCTACTGGCGCGCCTGGACCTTCGAACCGGGGATGGACTTTGGCGCCTCGGCGTGGCCACAGTTTATCCAGGGCTTCGCGGTGGCCTGCTTCTTCATGCCGTTGACCACCATCACCCTCTCCGGCCTGCCGCCGGAGCGGCTGGCGGCGGCGTCGAGCCTGTCGAACTTCACCCGTACCCTTGCCGGCTCCATCGGGACCTCGATCACCACCACCCTGTGGACCAACCGCGAGGCGCTGCATCATGCGCAGCTCACCGAATCGGTGACCCCCTTTAACCCCAACGCGCAGCAGATATACGATCAGCTGCAGGGCATGGGAATGACGCAGCAGCAGGCGTCCGGCTGGATAGCGCAGCAGATAACCAACCAGGGGCTGATTATCTCCGCCAACGAAATCTTCTGGATTTCTGCGGCTATTTTCATCCTGCTGTTGGGGCTGGTGTGGTTCGCCAGACCACCGTTCAGCGCCGGCGGAGGCGGCGGCGGCGCGCACTAAGCCTCACATAAAGGGACCTCCGGGTCCCTTTTTTACGGCGTCAGGTTGTCCAGTTCTCGCTAGTTTCTGTCTCGTTCGCGAAAGCCCGTCACCCTGCGCTCGGGCAGGATAAAGGCTGACCATTAAGGAGAACACTATGCTGAGCCATCCTGCTGAAAAGTACCGTCCCTATCCGCCGATCGCCCTGCCTGACCGCCGCTGGCCAGACCGGCAAATCAGTCACGCCCCGCGCTGGCTGTCGACTGACCTGCGCGACGGCAACCAGGCGCTGGCGGAGCCCATGGACAGCGCCCGCAAACTGCAGTTCTGGGATCTGCTGCTGGAGTGCGGCTTTAAAGAGATTGAAGTCGCCTTCCCTTCCGCCTCACAAACCGATTTCAACTTTGTCCGCCAGCTGATTGACGAACAGCGCATCCCGGAGGATGTCACCATCCAGGTGCTGACCCAGGCGCGAGACCCGCTGATCCTGCGCACCTTTGAGGCGCTGCGCGGCGCCCGCCGGGCTACCGTCCACCTCTACAATGCCACCGCGCCGCTGTTCCGCGAGCTGGTTTTCGGCATGGACAAGGCCGAGGTGATCGCCCTCGCGACCCGCGCCACCCGGCTTATCCGTCAGCAGTGCGAACAGCAGCCGGAGACCCGCTGGCAATATGAATATTCGCCTGAAACCTTCTGCTTCACCGAGCCCGAGTTTGCGCTTGAGATTTGCGAAGCGGTGGCGGATGTCTGGCAGCCCTGCGCCGAGCGACCGATGATCGTCAATCTGCCGGCGACGGTGGAAGTCAACACCCCCAACGTCTATGCCGATCAGATCGAGTATTTTTGCCGCCACTTCTCCCGCCGCAGCGAGGTCTGCATCAGCGTGCACCCGCATAACGATCGCGGCACCGGCGTCGCCAGCGCCGAGCTGGCGGTGATGGCCGGCGCCGATCGGGTAGAAGGCTGCCTGTTTGGCAACGGCGAACGCACCGGCAACGTCTGTCTGGTGACTTTGGCGATGAACCTCTACAGCCAGGGCATCGACCCTGAGCTTCGCTTCGAGCAGATGAACCGGGTGGTGGAGGTGGTGGAAAACTGCAACCAGATCCCCGTTCACCCGCGCCACCCGTGGGCGGGAAGTCTGGCTTACACCGCCTTCTCCGGCTCCCATCAGGATGCGATCAAAAAAGGGTTTGATGCCCGTCAGCCTGGCGATCCGTGGCAGATGCCCTACCTGCCCATTGACCCGCAGGATATTGGCTGCAGCTATGAGGCGGTGATCCGCGTCAACAGCCAGTCGGGGAAGAGCGGCAGCGCCTGGCTTATCGAACAAAATCATGGTCTGAAACTGCCCCGCGGGCTGCAGCAGGACTTCAGCCAGCACGTTCAGCAGGCCACCGATAGCGACGGCAAAGAGATGACCCACCATGCGCTGTGGCAGCTGTTCCGCACGCGCTACGGGCTGCAGGCGCAGCCGGCGCTGACGCTGCTCGATTATCAGAGCGCCAGCCAGCAGGATGGCCAGCTTTCCCTGCAGGCAACGCTGCGTCACCACGGCGAAACCCGACGCCTGCAGGGCCAGGGCAACGGCCTGCTCTCCGCCGCAGCCAGCGGGCTCAGCGCGCTGTTTCGGCAGCCGTTTATGATCAAGGACTATCATGAGCATACCCTCGGCGCGCGCAGCGACAGCCGGTCGGTGGCCTATATCCGCTGCGTTTTTCCGCAAGGAGAAAGCTACTGGGGCGTGGGTATCGATAATGACGTGGCGCGCGCCTCGCTGCAGGCGCTGTGCAATGCGCTCAGCGCCGCCGATCAGGCCGGGGGACGAAAATAGTCGCTGGGGGCGACGCCCATCACCCGACGAAACATGGCGCTAAAGGCGCTGTGGCTACCGTAGCCCAGCTCCAGCGCCACCCGCAGCACGGAGTGGCCCTGCGCCAGGCGCACCAACGCTTCCATTAGCTTCGCCCGGCGCACCCACTCGCTCCACGTCAGGCTAGTCTGCTGCTGAAAATGGCGGTTTAGGGTTCGCTCGCTCATGCTGCACGCCTTCGCCGCCTGGCCGCTGCTCCAGGCCTCGCCCGGCGCCTCGCGTACCTGCTTGCACAGCCGACGCAGCGTTTCGCTTTGCGGCTCCGGCAGGCCAAACGGCAGGATCGCCATCCCGCGGATCTCATCGAGGATTAGTTCATAAATTCTTTCGTCGCGGCTGGCGGGGGCATAGCGTTCCGCCAGCGCCAGGGATGACACGATCAGTTCCCGCAGCAGCGGCGTGATCTGTACGATCTGGCAGCCCGCCGGAAGATCGGCGCGCGCCAGCGGATCGATAAACAGGGTGCGCGCCGCCACGTTGCCGGTCATGCGCAGCGCGTGCGGCGTTCCCGCCGGCAGCCAGACGCCGCGCCCGGGCGGCACCACCCAGTAGCCTACCGGCGTCGCGACCCGCACCACGCCGCTTAGTATATGCAGCAGCTGGGCGCAGTCATGCTGATGCCAGTCTTCCTGGTCACCGTGGGCATAATCATGGGCAAAGGGCACCAGTGGGCGGTGCTGAAAGGAGAAGGAAAGCGTCGTCGTCATCGCGGCGTCAGAAGAGCGGCCCGGCGACAGGCGTCGGGCCGTGGCGGAAGCACTAGATGTGCAGTTCCTGCAGTTTTTCTTTCGGCAACGCCAGTTCGTCGTTGCTGTTGATGCGCACATCGCGCTCAATGATATGGCGAGCGATGTCCTGGGCCTCTTCCAGCGAGTGCATGGTGTAAGTCCCGCACTGGTAGACGTTGAGCTCCGGGATCTGGTTCTGATCTTTCACCTTCAGCACATCGGCCATCGCCGCTTTCCAGGCATCAGCGACGCGCTGCTCGTCCGGCGTACCAATCAGGCTCATATAGAAGCCGGTGCGGCAGCCCATTGGCGAAATGTCGATAATTTCCACGCCATTCCCGTTCAGATGATCGCGCATAAAGCCCGCGAACAGATGCTCCAGGGTGTGGATACCGCGTTCCGGCATCACTTCCTGGTTCGGTACGCAGAAGCGCAGATCGAAAACGGTGATTTCATCGCCATGCGGCGTGTTCATTTTCTTCGCGACACGCACCGCTGGGGCTTCCATTCGGGTATGGTCGACTGTGAAACTATCTAACAACGGCATTCGTCACCTCCGGGAGTGAATTTTTTTAAAATAAAATGAACTCTTTGTTCAGCCGCGAGTCTCAGTATATGAAAGACGCGCATTTATTATCATCATCATCCCTGAATCAGAGATGAAAGTTTGGCCACAGTGATGTGGCCTTTTTCTTTTCCAGCGCTACGCGTGCCGCGCCAGCAGCGCCTCAAACGGCTCGCTGTCTTCAGCTTCCACTTTCTTCTGTCGCGCCACCGACGCGTCGCGCTCGGCGATAAAATCGTCTTCGCTCAGGATCTCCAGCGGCTCTTCGCGCAGCTGCGTCCGGTAACGATCGGCAAGCGCACGGCCGGTACCGCCAATGCCTTCTTCAATCATAGAACGCAGAATGCGGGCTGAGAAGGTTAATTCCGGATCGTCAAAGCAGGCCAGCAGCTCGTCGCAGACCTGCTGATATGCCTGGCCACCGTGGATACTGTCCAGGGTCTGCGCCACGCGGCGTAAATCGCGGAACAGATCTTTGCCCACCTGAGCCAGCGGGAACTGCGCGCTTTCGCAGCCAATCCCCAGCGTTAAGCCCGGCTTACGCCCTTCCAGAATAACCCGATTCCAGTTGGTGCGGGTGCACAGCAGCTCATCGCTGCTCATCTCCGGCGCGTCGGCCAGCGCGCACCAGACCATAAACAGGTCGAGGAAACGCACCTGCTGGGCGTCAACGCCGATCGGCGAGAACGGATTGATATCCAGCGAACGCACTTCGATATACTCAATACCACCGCGCAACAGCGCATCGGACGGGGTTTCGCCCCGACGGGTGACGCGTTTCGGGCGGATCGGCGCATAAAGTTCATTTTCAATCTGCAGAATGTTGCTGTTGATCTGCAGATACTTGCCGTCTTTCTGCAGCCCGATTTTGGCGTACTCTTCCGACGGCGTTTTAATCGCCCGCTTCAATCCTGCCACATACTCGTGCAGATCGTTAAACGTAATTCCGAGATTGCTTTGCGACTTATTGGTATAACCAAGGTCGCTGAGGCGCAGCGAGGTGGCATACGGCAGGTAATACATGCCGTTGCCCGTTTCCTCAAAGGGCAGCGTTGTCGGTTTGCCTTGCAGGAATGAGGAGCAAATCGCCGGCGAGGCGCCAAACAGATAGGGGATCACCCAGCCAAAGCGATAGTAGTTACGAATTGAGCGGAAATAGCCCGCCGAAATGGCCTCTTTACCACTCTCGGCATCTTCCACACCACATTTTGCCTGCCAGAAGGCCATCGGTAGGGAGAAGTTATAGTGCACGCCGGAGATAGTCTGCATCAGCGCGCCATAGCGGTTCTTCAGCCCCTCGCGATATAGCGTTTTCAGGCGCCCCACGTTAGAGGTGCCGTACTGCGCCAGCTCAATATCCTGACCGGGGGCGATATAGCATGGCATACTCAGCGGCCACATCCGCTCGTCGCCAAGCTGACGCGCGGTATAGCGATGGACATCGCGCATAAAGGTCAGCATATGCTCAATATCGCCATCTACTGGCGTAATGAACTCAAGTAAAGCTTCGGCAAAATCGGTGGTAATCCATTTATGCGTCAGCGCTGAGCCTAACGCCGGAGGGTGACCGGTCGTTGCAAGGGTGCCGTCTGCGTTCACGCGCAGCGTTTCCCGCTCCAGACCACGTTGAATACCCTGCAGAGCCTGCGGATGTTTTTCCAGCCAGGCCAGCGCCTGTGATACGTCCGGGATCAATTTGACCTCCCGCCTGTCGAAATCGTTTGAATAAGCATAATTGTAATGGATGAACTGTCAGTCCAATTAGTGCCACCACGTCATGCCCTGAAGCGTCGCTGCCGCAATAGCGATATAGCGCAGCGCCTTACCAAGGCATAAGAAAAAGAGTACCGGTCCCCAGGAAATGCGCATCCATCCCGCCAGCAAACACAGTAAATCGCCGACAACCGGCGCCCAGCTCAGTAAGAGCGTGACCGCGCCGTAGCGCTTAAGCCAGCCGGCCGCCCGCTCCTGCCAGCGCGAGGTTTTGCGCAGCGGAAACAAGCGCCCCAGAATAACGTTAGTTACCCCTCCAAGGCTATTGCCGATTGTTGCTATTAATACTAACCACCACGGATGACTGACCCCTGCAAGTAGCATAGCCACCAGCACAACCTCCGAATTGCCGGGGAGCAGCGTGGCGCTTAAAAAGCTACTGGCAAACAGCGAGGTGAGTGACAGCGCGTCGCTCACAGCAAACGCACGTCAACTGCGTCCATTCCCGCGCGCTTCGCCGCCTGCAGACCAAAGTCGGCATCTTCGAAGACGACGCATTTTTCCGGCGCGACGCCCATGCGCTCGGCGCACAGCAGGAAGGTATCGGGCGCGGGTTTATGGTTGACCACATGATCGGCCGCCACCACCGCGGAGAAGTAATGACGCAGCCCCAGGTGCGCCAGCAGCGCTTCGGCGACGGCGCTCTCGCTACCGGTTCCCACCGACATCGGGCGACGGCCGTGCCATGCCTTAACCACCTCAATCAGCGGCAACGGGCGTACGCTGTCCAGCAGCATCGCTTTGACGGCCTGGGTTTTTTCCTGCGCCAGGCGATGTGGATCGAGATCGGCCTGATTGAGTTCGATAATCGCCTGGGCGATTCGCCAGGTTGGTGAGCCATTGAGCGCGACCATCGCCTGTTCGTCGAAACGCATACCGTAGCGGCCCAACACCTCGTTCCATGCCTGCCGATGGGTCGGCTCGGTATCGAGAATGGTGCCATCCATATCAAAGATCAGTCCTGCGTAACCTTCGTACATTGTCTTCTCACCAACCGGTTTGGGAATGATTACTGTAACGCAAAAGCCCGCCGTTGTCGCGGCCAGCGGCGCAGACGACAAAGGCGCCCTCAGGCGCCCCCAAACATTAGGCCGGATAACCAGCCTTATTTAATACGCAGATCGTTCTCGACCATTCGCACGCCCTGCACTCGGCGTGTGACTTCTACAGCTCGTTTAGCGCTCTCCGCGGAGGAGACAAATCCGCTCAGCTGGACGCGGCCTTTAAAGGTCTGGACGCTAATTTCTGAGGACTTAATGTCTTTATCGTTAAAGAGCGCCGTTTTCACCTTGGTGGTCACCACGGTATCGTCAATATAGCCGCCCGTACTCTCCTTTGTAGCCGATCCCGCACAGCCAGCGAGGGCCGTCGTTACCAGCAGCGTCGCGCAAAAAGCAGGTATTGCTTTGAACCATTTCATGGATTTCTCTCCTTGCATTTATCTCAGCCTGATAACGCTGATATACAAGGATAAATTATAGTGGAAAGCGCGTCTTGCCAATAAAAAAGTCAGGATGAAGCCAGTGATGGAAAACGAGGTAATCGGGATGGTGAGAGAAGAGTGAAGATTATGCATTCAGAACGGGTGCGGCGATAATTTCGCAGCCTATGCAACAACATCGTCGTTGTTACTGAGGAGAATATGGTGCATCCGGGAGGATGACTCGGCTACGCCTCGCCCTTCGGGCCGTTGCTTACGCAACGTTATCCCCCTGGTGCTGGCGATGATTTCGCAGACCATAAAACAACGTCGTCGCTGTTACTAAGGAGAATATGGTGCATCCGGGAGGATTCGAACCTCCGACCGCTCGGTTCGTAGCCGAGTACTCTATCCAGCTGAGCTACGGATGCAAAATGGCGGTGAGGCGGGGATTCGAACCCCGGATGCAGCTTTTGACCGCATACTCCCTTAGCAGGGGAGCGCCTTCAGCCTCTCGGCCACCTCACCACACACGCCTCTTTCGAGTGCCTCGAAGAACTTGTTTCTGCTCTTCGTCGCTGCGATGGCGCACATATTACTTTCTGGTACTTATAAGTCAAACACTTTTTCGAGACCTTTTTTCGTTTGCACACTTCGCACGCAATTCGCGTGCAAAAACGGCAAAAAGGGCAATTTATCAACAGGAAATCAGCCCTGACGCTGGCATAACGCCAAACGACCAAAGCGGCAAAGGGTAATGAAAAGCGGTATGGCGCAGGGGGAAAAAACAGAAAAAGGGAAAAAGCGGCGGTAAGTGATGCGCCTCACTGCACAGCGAGGCGCGGAAACCTTAGTAACTGGACTGCTGGGATTTTTCAGCCTGAATACGCTGGTAGATCTCTTCACGGTGAACAGACACTTCTTTAGGGGCGTTTACGCCAATACGAACCTGGTTACCCTTCACCCCTAAAACTGTCACAGTGACCTCATCTCCAATCATGAGGGTCTCACCAACTCGACGAGTCAGAATCAGCATTCTTTGCTCCTTGAAAGATTAAAAGAGTCGGGTCTCTCGTATCCCGGCATTATCCATCATATAACGCCAAAAAGTAAGCGATGACAAATACCTTAGGGTATAAGCAGTCATGGCATCACATTCTGTTAAACCTAAGTTTAGCCGATATACACAATTTCAACCCGACTTTATCGTTATCAGTGTTTCTGACGCAAGGTGCCGCAACCCTCTGGTTATGGCACCTATACCCGTCATACTTCAAGTTGCATGTGTGTTGGCTTTCCTCGCTCACCCCAGTCACTTACTTGAGTAAGCTCCTGGGGATTCGCTGCGTCGCCGCCTTCCTGCAACTCGAATTATTTAGGGTAAATGCGTTTATAGTTATTACAGTTTTGCGCTGACCCAGCCTTTCACACTGGCTAACGCTGCAGGGAGAGCAGACGCATCGGTACCACCGGCCTGCGCCATATCCGGACGACCGCCCCCTTTACCGCCCACCTGCTGGGCGACCATACCAACCAGCTCCCCTGCTTTCACGCGGTCTGTCACATCCTTAGACACACCTGCAATCAGAGAAACCTTACCATCCGCTACCGTAGCTAATACAACGATCGTCGAACCGAGCTGGTTCTTCAGATCGTCAACCATGGTACGCAGCATTTTCGGCTCAACGCCGGTCAGTTCGCTGACCAGCAGCTTAACGCCGTTAATCTCTTCCGCTTTGCTGGAGAGGTTTGCGCTCTCCTGCGCCGCAGCCTGCTCTTTCAGCTGCTGCAGCTCTTTTTCCAGCTGACGGGTACGCTCCAGCGCGGCGCGAACCTTCTCGCCGAGATTGTGGCTGTCACCCTTCAGCAGCTGAGCGATATCATTGAGCTGATCGCTCTGCGCATGCAGGATGGCCATCGCGCCTTCGCCAGTCACCGCTTCGATACGGCGCACGCCAGCAGCGGTGCCGGACTCTGACGTGATGCGGAACAGGCCGATATCGCCGGTACGCGCCGCGTGAGTCCCGCCGCACAGCTCCGTGGAGAAGTCGCCCATCCGCAGAACGCGCACGCGATCGTCGTATTTCTCGCCAAACAGCGCCATGGCGCCGGATGCGCGCGCGGCATCGATATCCATAATGTTGGTTTCGATAGCCAGGTTACGACGGATCTGCGCGTTGACCAGGTCTTCCACCGCACGAATTTCTTCCGGCTTCATCGCTTCAAAATGCGAGAAGTCAAAGCGCAGCGCTTTATCATTGACCAGCGAACCTTTCTGCGCCACATGGGTGCCGAGCACCTGGCGCAGCGCCGCGTGCATCAGGTGCGTCGCGGAGTGGTTGAGACGGATACGCTGACGGCGAGCCTCATCTACGTCGGCCTGCACCGCGTCACCCACTTTCAGTGTGCCGCTGGCGACTTTACCGATATGACCAATAGCCTGGCCGTACTTCTGCGTGTCGCTGACTGCGAAGGAGAAGCCCGCGCCTTTTAATTCGCCTTTATCGCCCACCTGGCCGCCGGACTCCGCATAGAACGGGGTCTGGTCAAGGATCACCACCGCTTCCTGGCCAGCGCTAACGCTATCCACCGCTTTGCCGTCGATAAACAGGGCGGTAACCTTGCCGTTCAGCTCCAGATGATCGTAGCCTTTAAATTCAGAGGCGCCGTCAACGCGGATCATCGCATTATAGTCGGCGCCGAAACCGCTGGACTCGCGCGCGCGGCGGCGCTGCTCTTCCATCGCGGCTTCAAAACCAGCTTCGTCAACCTTGATGTTGCGCTCGCGGCACACATCGGCGGTCAGGTCGACCGGGAAGCCGTAGGTGTCGTACAGACGGAAGGCGGTTTCGCCGTCCAGGGTGTCGCCTTTCAGCTTCGACAGCTCCTCATCCAGCAGCGCCAGGCCGCGCTCGAGGGTGCGGGCAAACTGCTCTTCTTCGGTTTTCAGCACCTGCTCAACCTGAGCCTGCTGCTGCTTCAGCTCGTCGCCGGCGGAGCCCATCACATCGATCAGCGGGGCAACCAGTTTCCAGAAGAAGGTGTCCTTCGCGCCCAGCATGTTGCCGTGACGGATCGCGCGGCGAATGATACGACGCAGCACGTAGCCGCGGTTTTCATTCGACGGGATCACGCCGTCGGCAACCAGGAAGGCGCAGGAGCGAATGTGGTCGGCGATAACGCGCAGTGACTTGTTCGTCAGATCGGTCGCGCCGGTGACTTTCGCCACGCTGGCGATCAGATCGCGGAACAGGTCGATGTCATAGTTGGAGTTAACGTGCTGCAGCACCGCAGCAATACGCTCCAGACCCATACCGGTGTCGACGGACGGCTTCGGCAGCGGCTCCATGGTACCGTCAGCCTGACGGTTGAACTGCATGAAGACGATGTTCCAAATCTCAATGTAACGGTCGCCATCTTCTTCCGGGCTTCCCGGAGGGCCGCCCCAGATATGATCGCCGTGGTCAAAGAAGATTTCGGTGCACGGGCCGCACGGACCGGTGTCGCCCATCTGCCAGAAGTTGTCAGAAGCAAACGGCGCGCCTTTGTTGTCGCCGATGCGGATAATACGCTCGCGCGGAACGCCTACTTCATTGGCCCAGATGTCGAAAGCTTCGTCATCGGTCTCGTAAACGGTAACCCACAGTTTTTCTTTCGGCAGCGCGAACCAGTTCTCACCGGTCAGCAGTTCCCACGCGTATTTGATGGCATCCTGCTTGAAGTAATCGCCAAAGCTGAAGTTGCCCAGCATTTCAAAGAAGGTGTGGTGACGCGCGGTGTAACCGACGTTTTCCAGATCGTTGTGTTTACCACCCGCACGCACGCAACGCTGTGCGGTGGTCGCACGCGAATAATTACGTTTGTCGAGACCAAGGAAGACATCCTTGAACTGGTTCATCCCTGCATTGGTAAACAGCAGGGTCGGATCGTTGTGCGGCACCAGGGAGCTGCTGGCAACTACCTGATGTCCCTTGCTATGGAAAAAGTCGAGAAACGCCTGACGGATCTCAGCGGTGCTCTTGCTCATAATTATCCTGAAATCAAGCTACACGTCATCCTTCAAGTCGCCTCTGTCCTGGCTGCGCTTGCTCTTCCGGCACCGAACTGACGTGCGTTGCGAAAGAGAGTCTCTCTTGCCGCCCTGATGCAGCTTGAATGATTTTGTGTAAAGGAATAATCGCCCAGGCCGCTGCCTGCACAGTCACAACCAGCGGCCCGACGGAATAAAGTGGGAATAAGATAAGTTTTCTTTACGGCGAAGTAAAATCCCGGATGGGTCAATCTGCAAAATTTCGCCAGATTTCCTGGATATCTTCCATCAGGTAGCCGCGGTAAAGCAGGAATCGCTGAACTTTCACTTTTTCAGTAAAGGCGGAAGGTAACGGTTCGCCGTATTTACGCTGTGCCTGCTCCCTGGCAAGGCTCACCCAGTCGATATCGCATTCGCGCATCGCCTGGTCAATGACCTGGCGCGCAATGCCTTTCTGGCTGAGCTCCTGGCGAATGCGCGCCGGACCATAGCCTTTGCGGCTCCGGCTGGCGATGAACTGGCCGACGAAGCGGTTGTCGTCAAGGTAGCGGTTTTCGATACACCAGGCGACAACCTGCTCCAGCTCGTCGGGGGTGACGTCCAGCGCCTCAGGACCGTTTTTGCTCATCACCGGAGCGACCAGCTTGCGTCGCAGCTCCTGCTCGCTGTGGTCGCGCATCGCCAGAATGCGGATAGCACGGTCCAGCAGGCGGGCGTAGCCGGAGCGGCGTGATGAAGGTTCAGTCACAGGCACCTCGATAATCTCACAAAGCAAAAGGGCTGCCTAAGCAGCCCTGTCAGTCTTGCAGACGATATCAGAAATCCTGTTCGGTTTCTTCTGCGTCGTTGCCATCAACAACGAAGTCTGGCTTCGTATCCTGATTGTTGAGCAGCAGTTCGCGCACTTTCTTCTCAATCTCTTTCGCCGCCGCCGGGTTCTCTTTCAGCCAGGTGATCGCGTTCGCTTTACCCTGACCGATTTTGTCGCCGTTGTAACTATACCAGGCACCCGCTTTCTCAATCAGCTTCTCTTTCACACCGAGGTCTACCAGCTCGCCGTAGAAGTTGATGCCTTCGCCGTAGAGGATCTGGAATTCGGCCTGTTTAAACGGCGCGGCAATCTTGTTTTTCACCACTTTGACGCGGGTTTCGCTGCCGACGACGTTATCGCCCTCTTTCACCGCGCCGATGCGGCGAATGTCCAGACGCACAGAGGCGTAGAACTTCAGCGCGTTACCACCGGTAGTGGTTTCCGGGTTACCGAACATCACGCCAATTTTCATACGGATCTGGTTGATAAAGATCAGCAGCGTGTTGGACTGCTTCAGGTTACCCGCCAGCTTACGCATCGCCTGGCTCATCATACGCGCCGCAAGGCCCATGTGAGAGTCGCCGATTTCGCCTTCGATTTCCGCTTTCGGCGTCAACGCCGCGACGGAGTCGACGACGATAACGTCAACCGCACCAGAGCGCGCCAGCGCGTCACAGATCTCCAGCGCCTGCTCGCCGGTGTCCGGCTGGGAGACGAGCATATCCTCGACCTTGACGCCAAGCGCGCGGGCGTAGGTGATGTCGAGCGCATGCTCGGCGTCGATGAACGCGACCTCGCCGCCCGCCTTCTGCGCCTGGGCGAGCACATGCAGCGCCAGCGTCGTCTTACCGGAGGATTCAGGCCCGTAAATTTCGATGATACGGCCCTTGGGCAGGCCCCCGATACCGAGCGCCAGGTCGAGTGCCAGCGAGCCCGTGGAGATGGCCTCCACATTGCTCACGGTGTTGTCGCCAAAGCGCATGATCGAGCCCTTGCCGTAGGTGCGCTCGATCTGCTGCATCGCGGTCTCGATCGCCCGCTTCTTGTCGTCGGCCATCGCCGCAGCTGCCTTCGTCTGAGACTTTTCTGCCATGTTCGCGTTCCTCCCGATTCTTTATGTAAACTAAATTTGCTTCAAATGGTCTCCACGCGCGTGCCGTACACCACGCGGGGGATGTTGTTGAGGTCCTTGACGATCTGAATGTCGCCAAAGCCGTGCGAGCGCATGATGCGCAGCACCTGATCCGCCTGCCCGATGCCGACCTCGAAAAAGAGCATGCCGTTTTCACACAGGGCATCGCGCCACTTTTCGCAGATCACACGGTAGAAGTCGAGCCCGTCCGCGCCGCCGTCAAGCGCAAGGCGCGGCTCGTGCTCGCGCACGGAAGCGTCGAGCGTGTCGATGTCCGCGCTCGGGATGTACGGCGGGTTGCTGACCAGAAACTGGAACTCGCCCAGCGTGCGCGCGGGCTTTTCCCGCGCGTCGATCTTCAGGCTTGCCACCCGCGCCGTCAAGCGGTTGCGGCGGATGTTCTGCCGGCAGATCTTGAGCGCCTCTTCGTCATATTCGCCGAGCAGCACGCGCGCGTTCGGCAGGTTTGCCGCCGCGGCAAGGCCGATGCATCCGCTGCCCGCGCAGAGATCCAGAATGCGGCAGGCCGCGCGCCGCGTCGATGAGCTTTGTCGCCAGTACCTCGGTATCCGGGCGCGGGATGAGCACCGCGGGCGAAATGTCGAGCGGCAGACCATAGAACTCCCACTCGCCGATGAGATACGCCACCGGCTCGCCCGCCAAGTGGCGCTTGACGAGCTCGCGCGCACTCTTCTCCACCTCGGGCGAGGCGTAGAGTGAGCCGTCGCGCACCAGCTCCTCGCGCGTTTTTGCCGCCGCGGCGCAGACGAGCTCGCGCGCCGACTGCGTCGCCTCCTCGTCGCCCGCGCGCCTCAGCTCCGTGCGCAGATCCAGATAGAGATTATTATACGTCGTTGCCATGCTTACCACGCATCCTTGCCTTTTTCTTCGGGAATGACCAGCTCGAGCGCGCGGATGGCGACCTCGAGCATGCTGTCGTCCGGCTCGTTGGTCGTAAAGTTTTGCAGCCACAGGCCCGGACGCGCCAGAAAGCGCGTCACCTTGTTGTCGTGCCCGCCGACGTAGCGGTTGAACTCATACGTCACGCCCACGATTGGAATGAGCAGCAGCAGGTGCAGCGCCATGCGCACCCACATGTTGCGCCAGTTGACAAAGCTGAAGACAAGGCTCGAGACTAAAATCGACACGACCACGACCACAAAGAGAAAGCTCGTGCCGCAGCGCGGATGGTGGCGCGGCTGGATGCGGCAGTTTTCGACCGTCAGCGGCAGCCCCGCCTCGTAGCAGAAGATCGTCTTATGCTCCGCGCCGTGGTACTGGAACACGCGGTAGATGTCCTTCTGCTTGGAGCACAGGATCATGTAAGCGAAGAAGATCACGAGCTTGATGACGGATTCGACCAGATTGTGCACCGCCGCGCTCTTGATATACGGGTCGATAAAGCCGGCCAGAAACGTCGGCAGCAGGAAAAAGAGCAGGATCGTCAGCCCCAGCGACAGAAAGACTGCCAGCGCCGTGATGAATTTCTGCATTTTTTCGTTGCCGAGCTTTTTTTCAAGCCACTGGTCGAATTTGCTCGGCTCGGCGACGTCCTCGTCGGGGAAATAGTCCGCCGAAAACATCAGCGCCTTGACACCCTTGACCATCGAATCGACGAACGTCACCGCGCCGCGGATGATGGGTAAGCCCAAAACGGGGTACTTGTCGCGCACGAGCGTCAGCTCCTCGACCTTTTCGACCAGCCCATCCGGCGAGCGGACGACAATAGCCTGCTTGCCCGGACCGCGCATCAAAACTCCCTCGATCAACGCCTGTCCGCCGATGCTCGTGCGGAACTTGGACGCGGAAGCCTTGTTTTTTGCTTTTTCTGCCATGAATGGTTCTCCTTTTTCTATGCGATATCATACCACGGGTTTTGCAAGAATGCAACACCCGTTCTATTTTTCACGACATGGGCAGCGAGATCGTCACGACCGCGCCGCCGCCCTCGGCGTTGGCGATGTCGAACGTGCCGCCGTGCAGGCGCACGATCTCGTCACACACGGCAAGGCCGATGCCGCTGCCGCGTGCCTTCGACGAGCCCTTGTAGAATTTCTGCTTGACGAACGGCAGCTCCTCCTCCGGGATGCCGGGGCCGTAGTCGCGCACGCGGATGACAAATTTTCCATCCTCGCACGCGGCGCTCACGTCGATGCGCTTTCCCGCGCCGCCGTGCTTGGCCGCGTTGTCGAGCACATTGCAGAAGACCTGCTTCATGCGCTCGCTGTCTGCCACGATCGGCGGCACATCCTCGTCAGGGCCCTTGTAGCTGACCTCGATGCCCTCCTGCCGGAAGAGCTCGAAATAGGTGTAGATTGCGTCCTCGAGCTCGCTGGCAAGATCGACGCTCTCCACGCGCAGCGTGAAGCGCCCGTCCTGCATCTTCGTGAATTCGAGCAGCTCCTCGACCATCGTCGTCAGGCGGCGGGACTCTTTCAAAATGATGCCGAGGCCGCGCTTCGTCTGGTCGATGTTCGCGCCGGGGTCGGCGGAGAGCGTCTCCGCCCAGCCGCTGATGGCGGTCAGCGGCGTTCGCAGCTCGTGCGAGACCGACGAGATAAATTCCTGCTGGATCTTCTCGGCCTGGCTGATCTTGAGTGACATGTCGTTGATGTTGTCGACCAGCTCGCCGAGCTCGTCGCGGTAGTGGTTCTCGATCATGATGCCGTAGCTGCCGCCCGAAATGCGGCGTGCCGCGTCGCTCACGACTGCGACGGGCTGGACGACGTTGTTGATAAAAATAGCATTCGACGCCGCAATCAGCGCCATGCACACGAGTGCCGCCGCCGAAGCGAGCAGCGACTCGACCAACACGCGATGCTGCGCCTCGCGCAGCGATGTCACGTACCGCAGCACGCCGACGACGCGGGAGTTAAAAAACAGCGGATACGACACCGCGAGGATATTCTCCCCCGTCTGCGGATCGCGGCCCTGAAACGACGCCATTTTACCGCCGATCGCGCTGTCAACGTCGCTCGTGCCGGGCAGCGTGCCCGCCGTCAGCCCGTAGGACGAGACCTGCACGCGTCCGTTCGTGTTGATGAACTGGAGCTCGATCGTGTCTTTTTCTTCAAACGTTTCGGCGGAGTACGACGCGAGGCGGTAATATTCGCTGTAGCTCTTCACGCCGTAGCCCGTGAAGGTCTCCGCCGCGATACGCGCGCGGCTCTCAAGGCCCGAGCGCATCGCATTGTAATAGTATTCCTGCACGCCCACGCTGAAAAGCGCCACCGCCAGCACCAGCAGCAGCAAGATCGGCA
>OHCK01000351.1_pt1 | contig 21773 bp, 13 predicted proteins | sample 1577611 | NCBI WGS metagenome assembly OHCK01 (sample SAMEA3879586, study PRJEB24766) | human gut metagenome | biome: human-associated habitat; feature: feces | place: USA | collected 1985/1987 | reverse complement strand
CAGGAGATGCCCTCCGACACGCCGTTCTACTCCTCGGCATTCACCCGGGGCATCTTCGGCCGCGGGAAAACCGGCAGTCCGAAGAAGGCTACAGGCAACATCACGCTGCGCGTCGTGCTGCCCACCCTACGGCCGGACGAAACGCTCGCCGTCGCCGGCAGCGGCCGTGAGCTGGGCGACTGGAAACGGATCGTCCCGATGGACGACAGCCGCTTCCCGGAATGGGAACTCACGCTGCATACTGCGCACCGGTTCGAATACAAATTCCTGATCGCCGACCGCAAGACCCTCACCCCCATCCTGTGGGAGGAGGGTGCCAACCGCACCTGGGGCGAGTTGCCCGGCGCTGGCGAACACGCCCTCGACGCCGCGGCATCCCCGCGTTTCCCCAAGCGCAGGTGGCGGGGCGCCGGGACGGCGATCCCGGTCTTCTCGCTCCGTACGGAAGAGGATTTCGGCGTCGGCGAGTTCTACGACCTGAAACGGCTCATCGACTGGGCGGCCGCCACCGGGCAGCGCGTCATCCAGGTACTGCCAATCAACGACACCACCATGACCGGCACCTGGGAAGACTCCTACCCCTACAACGCCAATTCGACCTTCGCCCTGCACCCGCAGTTCATCCGGCTGCCCGCCGCGGGCGTCGTGGAGGACGACGAGTACCGCACCCTGCGCAGCGAGCTGAACGCCCTTCCCGAAATAGATTACGAGCGTGTCAACGGGCACAAACTGCGGCTGCTCCGCCGGGCGTTCGAACGCCACGGCGCCCGCACCGCGGCACGCCGCGACTACAAGGCCTTCATCGCCGCCAACAGACACTGGCTCATCCCCTATGCCGCCTTCTGCACGCTGCGCGACGAAACGGGCACGCCCGACTTCACCCGCTGGGGCGGTTTCGCCCGCTATGACCGCAAAGCCGTCGACGCCTATTGCCGCAGCCACAGCCGCGACATCGCATTCCACTGCTATGTCCAATACCACCTGCATACGCAACTGTCCGAGGTCTGCGCCTACGCCCGCGACCACGGCATCGTCCTCAAGGGCGACCTGCCCATCGGCATCAGCCGCACGAGCGTCGACGCATGGCTCTACCCGCACCTGTTCCACATGGACTCGCAGGCCGGGGCCCCGCCCGACGCATTCTCGGCCGTCGGCCAGAACTGGGGATTCCCGACTTACAACTGGGAACGTATGGCACGCGACGGCTACGCCTGGTGGCGGGCACGCATGGCCAAGATGGCCGAATACTTCGACGCCTTCCGCATCGACCACATCCTCGGGTTCTTCCGCATCTGGGAGATTCCCACGCATGCCGTACACGGGTTGCTGGGCTATTTCAACCCCGCCCTGCCCTATTCCGCAGATGAACTGCGCGGCATGGGCTTCGACACGCAGGGCGGACGCTACACCACCCCGGCGCCCGACGAGCACACGCTCGGGGAACTGTTCGGCGACCTGGCCGGCGAAGTTCGCGCCACCTGCATGAAGGAGGGGCGGTTACTGCCCGCCTATGCCACCCAGCGCAAGGTCGCAGCCCGCTTCCCGGGCGACGACGAACACCAGACCCGGCTGCGGGAAGGGCTTATGGCATTGCTCGACGACGTGCTCTTCATCGAAGACCCGCGCCGCAAGGGCTATTTCCACCCCCGCATCGCCCCCCACTCGACACATGCCTACCGCCGGCTCGACGGAGAGCGCCGCGCGACCTTCGACCGGCTCTATACCGACTTCTTCTACCACCGGCACAACCGTTTCTGGCAGGAATCCGCCCTGCGCAAGCTCCCGGTACTCCTCTCGGCGACCGAGATGCTGACCTGCGGCGAAGACCTGGGGATGATCCCCGACAGCGTCCCCGAAACGATGCACGAACTGCAAATCCTCTCGCTCGAAATCCAGCGCATGCCCAAGACGCCGGGGGAACTCTTCGCCGACCCGGCGCACTACCCCTATTTCTCGGTCTGCACCACTTCGACGCACGACATGAACCCGCTGCGGGCATGGTGGGAGGAAGACCGCGAACTCACGGCGCGCTTCTACCACGAAGCACTCGGCATCGGGGGCGACGTTCCCTATTTCTGCGAGCCGTGGATATGCCGGCGCATCCTCGACATGCACCTCAATTCCCCGGCGATGCTCACCATCCTGCCGTTACAGGACTGGCTTTCGACCGACGGGGAGCTGCGCTACCCCGACCCGGCCAAGGAACGCATCAACGTCCCGTCCATCCCCCGCTACCACTGGCGCTACCGGATGCACCTCCCGCTCGAGGAGTTGCTCCGCAAGGAGACCTTCAACGAATCGCTGCACGACATGATCGCCTGCAGCGGGCGCCGCTGACGGGCGTACTGCGGCACCGCCGCTCCCGGCTACAAAAAAGGGGTACTCCGATGGGTACCCCTTTTTATCATGCAGCCGCGACGAAGGCTCAGCCATTCCCCTCCAACCACTTCAGGAAGTCGTCGACCCGCGACCGGCTCACCACCATCTCGAACTCAGGACGCGGACGTGCCGTGATCTTCAGCCGGTTGCCCAGATATTTCACGATGCTGACGATCGCCGGCATGGCGATGATGCAACTGCGCGATATGCGGAAAAACCGCCCGGGATCCAGTTCGTCCGAAAGGACGTCGAGCGACTGATCCACAACATAGCGGTTGTTATCGCTCGTGACAAGGTAGGTGTTTTTCTCTTCCGAGTAGAAATAGGCGATGTCGGTGGTTTGTACCGGAACGATCCGGTCGTTGAAACGCACGACATAGCGCTGTTTGTATTCGCGCGGGCTGCGGATCGCGTTCAGCAATACGTCGGGGTCGATACCCCCGCTCCGCACCCGGCAGCGCTCCACGGCACGCCGCAGCGCCGCGGGGTCGATCGGTTTGAGCAGGTAGTCGATGCTGTTGACCTCGAACGCCCGCACGGCGTAATTGTCATATGCGGTGGTCATGATGACCCGCGCCGTCACATCCGCCTGGCGGAATATCTCGAAGCAATCCCCGTCGGAGAGCTCCACGTCCATGAAAATCACATCGGCACTGTTCCCCGGCGTGCGCAGCCAGAGCACCGTCTCCCTGACCGAGCCGGTCGTCCCGACGATCCGTACGTCGGGAAAATGCTGGGTCAGCGCTCGCGCCAGGTTTGCCTGGGCCATCATTTCGTCTTCTACGATCAGTACGTTCATATTACAGCAACGGTAAGGTGACACAATATTCGGTATCGGTACGGCGTATCCCGATCGGGATGCCCGACAGGTCGAGGTATTGCTGGCGGATGTAGTTCAGCCCCACACGGGTCGAGGTAGTGCCGGATACCTTCAGCTGAAGGTTGTTCGACACCGTCACGGCTCCGGCCCCGGCGACGATGCGGATCACCAGCGGCCGGTCGGCCCCCACCGAGTTATGCTTGATGGCGTTTTCGATCAGCAGCTGCACCGAGCAGGGCAGGACATGGCGGTTCATGGCCTCGTCCGGAATGTCGGTCTCCACGCGAAACCCCTCGGGGAAACGCACCTGCAACAAGTCGACGTACATCCCCACGAAAGCCATCTCCTCGCGCAGGCGCACGAGCGTCTCCTCCTCGTTCTGGAGCATGTAACGGTAGATGCCCGCCAGTTTATGGATGTAGGCGCTGGCCTGCTCCGTGCGCTGCTCGCAGACCAGGCAGTCGAGGATATTGAGCGAGTTGAACAGGAAATGGGGGTTGACCTGCTGTTTGAGTTTCATGTAACGGAACTGCGCCTGGTGCGCCTTGCCGCGCTCGGCACGCAGCACGGCACGCGCGACTAGGGCGTAATCGACCATAAATACGACCGAATAGAGGGTCACCTCGACCAGCAGGGTGACGATCCACAGTTGCAGGAACTCCCGTGCGGAGAACGAGCGGTCGAAGGCGAACGGCAGGTGCAACCCCGTAATGAGCGCCACGCAGGCCGACGTGAACAGCACGAACAGGAGGAACGCCGCGATTTCGGCGATCAGACCGTGCCGGGTTTCACGCCTGCGCGTATGCCGGACATAGATGATATTGACGCACAGCAGGATAATCAGTGCCGCGGAGTTCGAAGCCAGCAAGTCGGCCATGTGGTAAAGGCGGTCTGTGGAGAAGGAAGGCGATGAGAAGAGCTCGACATAGGCCAGCCTCAGCACGAAAATCACCCCCACGGCCAGCAGCAGCAACCCGATGCGGGGCGTCCAGGCCGAGGAGCGGCTCGCCGTGTCGTCGCCGCGGCGGAACAACTTGGTGAACCACACGATGCTCCAGCCCAGAATCTCGGTGGTTATGAAAGTCGACACGGCATGCACCACGGGCGGGGCGTGCAATAACAGCTCGATCAGCTGCGCACCGCCCGTACCCAGCAGGTAGCCGATCACGTTGACGACGATCACGCTGGCAGCGGTGAACTCCACGTTCAGGCCCCGTTTTAGGCAGATCAGCACGATCAGCACGATCGTCAGCAGCGTCAGCACCAACTCGTCGTTGATCCCCGCCAGATGGCATGAAAGGGCGACCACGGCATGGAGCACGGCGAACAGGTGGATAATTCCGGACACTTTGAGCGATCGCATATAGGCTGACTGAGGCTGTATTAAGTATATACGGGTTTCGTTTATTTATGAATAAAGGTAGTGTTTTTCCGCGTAAATTCCAAATCGTCCCCCTCGGGCTACCGTTCGTCGTAAAAATCCGCCCGTTCATCCGGCTGATCCCTCCGTTCGTCGCCCGGCGGTTCGCCATCCGGATTTTTTTATTAAAATTTGTATAACCTGAAAACCAACCGAAAAACCGAAATGACCAAACCTAAACTCTCATTTTGGCAGATTTGGAACCTCAGCTTCGGCTTCCTCGGCGTGCAGATCGGATATTCGCTCCAGAATTCCAACACGTCGAGCATCTTCGAATCGCTGGGGGCAGATGTCAGCCACCTGAGCTACTTCTGGCTGGCGGCACCGCTGGCCGGCATGATCGTCCAGCCCATCGTGGGGCTTTTTTCCGACGGCACCTGGACGCGCTGGGGCCGCCGCATCCCCTACATCCTGGGCGGGTCGCTGATCTCGGCGCTGGCGCTAGTGCTCATGCCCAACTGCCCCAAACTGCTCGCCTTCGCCCCACTCGCCATGGGGGCTTTCATCCTGCTGTTCATGGATTTGTCGTTCAACGTCACGATGCAGCCCTTCCGAGCGCTGGTGGCCGACATGCTCGACGATTCGCAGAAGACACAGGGCTACGTGGTACAAACCTTCCTGATAAACCTCGGTGCGGTCGTCGGCGCTATCCTGCCGCTCGTCATGACATGGCTCGGCGTGTCGGACGAGGCCGCTCCGGGGCATGTTTCGCCGCACATCGCCTACTCCTACTATGCCGGGGGCGCGATCCTGCTGCTCACGGTGCTCGTCACCTCGTTCAAGACACGGGAATATCCGCCCGGGGAGTTCGCCCGCTACAACAACCTCTCCGAGGAGGACGCCAAACCGGTGAGCTTCGTCGGCCTCATGCGCAACGTCCCCGGCGTGATGGTGCGGCTGGGCGTCACGCAGTTCTTCTCGTGGGCGGCGCTCTTCCTGATGTGGACTTACCTCAAACCCGCCATCACGGGTGTAGTCACCGACCATGCCACGGGCGAAGTGCTCTCGGCCGGCGCCACGCAGACATGGGTCGGCGTGCTCAACGGCACCTACCCCATCCCCGCCTGCATCGCCGCCCTGTTCCTCGGGCGCGTCGCCGCGCGCTACGGCAACAAACCCGTCTACGCGGCCTGCCTGCTCGCCGGGGCGCTGGGCTTAGCGGGGTTGTGCCTGCTGCACGACCAGTACGCGCTGATGCTCCCGATGGTGGGGATCGGCATCGCCTGGGCGGGCATCCTCGCCATGCCCTACGCCATCCTGTCGCGCGCAGTCGAGCCACGCCGCATGGGCGTATACATGGGTATCTTCAATTTCACGATCACCGTCCCCCAGATCGTCATCGGACTGACCGGCGGTGCCATCGTCAAGTACTGCTTCGCCTCCGACGCGGCCGACATGCTGGCGCTCGCCGGGGTCTTCATGCTGCTGGCCGCCGTGTCGGTCTTCCTGGTCAAAGAACACAAGGCCCAATGACCTACAATCCATAAAATCAACTTATAAACTAACCAAAATTCTTATGAAACGATTTTTAACTATGTGTGCGGGTATCTTGCTCATATGTCAATTTACCCCCCCCCTCACGCTGGCGCAAAACGCTGGTTATGAGGTTAAAGGCGTAGTTGTCGACAAGTCCGGAATGCCGATCCTGGGCGCTACCGTCGTCGAAAAGGGCACGACCAACGGCGTCTCGACGGGCATCGACGGCGACTATGCCATCCGCGCCGCCGGCCCCGAATCGGTCATCGAAGTCAGCTATGTCGGTTACAAGACCGTCAGCCTGGTGGCCAGTTCGTCGCTGCTGGCACACCTCACGCTCGAAGAGGATGCCATGGGCATCGACGACGTGGTGGTGATCGGCTACGGTTCGGTCAAGAAGAACGACATGACCGGTTCGGTCGTGGCAATCAAGGCCGAAGAGTTCAACCGCGGAGCCGTGGTCTCCACGCAGGACATGCTCAAGGGCAAGGTTCCGGGCGTACACATCATCCCCGGCGACGGCGGCCCCGGATCGAGCGCCACCATCCGCGTGCGCGGTGCGGCTTCGCTCAACGCCTCGAACGACCCGCTGATCGTGATCGACGGGGTACCCATCGCAGTCGACGGCGGCAAGGGTATGGCCAACCCGCTGGAGACGATCAACCCCAACGACATCGAATCCTTCACCGTGCTCAAGGACGCTTCGGCGGCGGCCATCTACGGTTCGCGTGCTTCGAACGGCGTCATCCTCGTCACCACCAAGAAGGGGCGCGGCAACACGCCCCGCGTATCGTACAGCGGCAGCGTGAGCGTCCAGACCAACTCCGACGAGCTGCCCGTGATGTCCCCCGGCGAGTTCCGCACCTACATCGACCAGGTGTATCCCGCAGGTACGACCACGGGCGACAAGGTACAGTCGATGCTCGGCGACAAGAACACCAACTGGCAGGATCTGGTCTTCCGCACCGCCATTTCGCATGACCACAACGTCAGCCTGATCGGCAACATCAACGACCGCATGCCCTACCGTGCATCGGTGGGCTACACCAACCAGCAGGGTACGCTCGAAACGTCGAAATACGAACGCGGGACGCTCGACCTGAGCCTCTCGCCCAACTTCTTCGACAAGCACCTCACGGTCAACCTCAACGCCAAGGGCGTCGTCACGTCGCAGCGCTACGCTTCGGGCGGCGTGGTGGGTTCGGCTGCCTTCTTCAACCCCACGATCGACCCCTACTTCCGCAACGACGACGGCTCGATCGACTACACGACCACCAACGGATACTGGAACTACGGATCGGGCCGCGGCGAGGACTTCACGCCCAACACCCTGCTGGGTGCGGGCCCGCTCTCGCAGCTCTACGACCGCGACAATACGGCGCGTGCCAAGCGTTTCATCGGCAACGCCCAGATCGACTATAAGGTTCACGGCTTCGAAGCGCTGCGTTTCAACCTCAACCTCGGCCTCGACGTATCGAGCGCCAAGACCTACGACGGCGTGAACCCCGGCTCGTTCCAGGCATACACCGACACCGAGGCCCGCGGCTGGGGACAGTATTCGTGGACGACGAACTTCCGCCGCAACCAGCTGCTCGAATTCTACGCCAACTTCAACAAGGAGTGGGGCATCCACCACCTCGACGTGATGGCCGGTTATTCGTGGCAGCATTTCTACAGCTCCGACCACTCGGTATCCTATTTCAACGAGACGCACGAGCAGAAGGGCGAGGATTCGCGCTACCCGTTCAACCGCCAGGAGAACTACCTGCTCTCGTTCTACGGACGCCTGAACTATTCGATCGCCTCGAAATACCTCTTCACCTTCACGCTGCGCGACGACGCCTCATCACGTTTCTCGGAGGACACCCGCTGGGGCCTCTTCCCTTCGGGCGCCTTTGCGTGGAACATCGCCGAGGAGAATTTCCTGAAGGATTCGCGTGCCGTCTCGGCCCTCAAGCTGCGCGTCGGCGTGGGGCAGACCGGGCAGCAGGAGATCGGCTCCAATTATCCCTACCTGGCGCGTTACTACATGTCGACCGACGTCTATAAGACCTATTACATGGGCAGCGCCGGGCACATGTTCTATCTCACGCCGGGCGCCTACGACCCCAACATCAAATGGGAGACCACGACGACCTACAACGTCGGACTCGACTTCGGGTTCCTCGGCGGCCGCATCAACGGTAGCGTCGAGTGGTACCTGCGCCAGACGGACGACCTTCTGAACAGCGTCATCACCCCCATGGGCTCGAACTTCGGCAACACGGTGCTCACCAACATCGGCTCGATGGAGAACAAGGGCGTGGAATTCAACCTGAATTTCATCCCCGTGCAGACCAAGGACTGGAACCTCACGGTCGGCTTCAACGGCACGTTCCAGCACACCGAGTTCACCAAGCTCAACAACACCGACGACCCCGACTACAACATCCAGACGGGAAGCATCACCAAGGGCACGGGTAACCTGCTCCAGATCCACAAGGTAGGCTATGCGCCCTACACTTTCTACTGTTTCCAGCAGGTATACGACCAGGACGGCAATCCGATCCAGAACGCGCTGGTCGACCGTGACAAGGACGGCAAGATCACACAGGCCGACCGTTACGTGACCGACAAGAGCCCCAACCCCGACTTCTTCTACGGCATCAGCCTCAAGCTGAGCTACAAGAACTGGGACTTCGGCTTCAACGGCCACGGTTCGGCGGGCAACTGGGTCTTCAACGACTTCGCCTCGGCCAACTCGACGTCCAACATCGACATCAACGCCGGCAACCTGCCCAACTTCGCACGGCTGGTCAAGAAGACCGGCTTTACGAAGGCCAACAGCGGCGAGCAGTGGTATTCGGACATGTTCCTCGAAAACGCCTCGTTCTTCCGCATGGACGACATCAACCTCGGCTACACGTTCAACAAGATCGGCAACTGGAAGGGTTCGATGCGCGTCGCCTTCGGCGTGCAGAACGTATTCGTCATCACCGATTACAGCGGCGTAGACCCCGAAATACCGGGCGTCAACGGCATCGACGGCTCGATCTGGCCGCGCCCGCGCACCTATTCGCTGCGTCTGAATGTAAACTTCTAAAAACGAACGAACCATGAAAATCGACATAAAACATTTCGCCTTGGCGGCGGCAGGCGCAACGATGCTGCTCACTTCGTGCATCGGGGATCTCGACACCCTGCCCCTCAACCCGTCCGACTCGACCTCGGAGACCGTCTACGGGAAAGACGAGAACGGCTACCTGGCCGGGCTCACCAAACTCTATTTCAATTTCGTCTCGAACGACACCACCGACCTGCAGGTCAGCGACGGCGGCGCCTCGGAGCTCATCCGCGCATTCTGGACGATCCAGGAGGTTACGGCCGACGCCTGCAAATGCGCCTGGGAGAACGACGCCTGGGTTCGCGCCATGAATACCGACACGTGGTCCGACGCCGACAACGACGCGACCTACGCCGTCTACGTACGTACGTTGCAGGGCATCGCCTACGTGAACGAGTACCTGCGCCAGACCGCCTCGGACAAACTCTCCGACCGCGGCGTGAGCAGCGAACTGGCCGCCAGGATCCAGAGCTTCCGCGCCGAGGCCCGTTTCCTGCGCGCCTATTTCTACTGGATCGCCCTCGACGTGTTCGGCGACGTGCCGTTCACGACCGAGACCTCGCCCTTCGGCGGCGGTGTGAACCCCAAACAGGCCTCGCGCAAGGATGTCTTCGACTACTGCATCTCGGAGCTGACCGACCTGGCTTCGGACGAAAGCGCGATGCCTGCCGCACGCTCGAACTACCCGCGTGCCGACAAGGGTGCGGTCAACGGCCTGCTGGCCCGCATGTACCTCAATGCCGAGGTTTATGCCGGCACCCCGATGTGGACGGAGGCCAAATCCGCCTGCGAAGCGATCTTCGGCATGGGCTACTCGCTCTGCCCGGAGTATTCCGACCTCTTCCGCGGCGACAACGGCGAGAACGCCGACGCCCTGAAGGAGATCATCTTCGGCGTGGCATACGACGCCGAGCAGACGCAGTCCTACGGCGGCACGTCGTACCTGACGCTGGCAGCCATCGCCGCCACCGACGTGACGGCCGAACAGAAGATCAACGGCGTGAACAACGGCTGGGCCGGCATCCGCGTACCCTACGAATACGTGCAGAAATATTTCAACGCCCGCAACGCGGACTACACCACGGGCGAATATACGGTCAGTGACAAACGCGGCGGAATGTTCTACATCAAAGGCCGCCAGGAGTCAATGAACGATGCGCTCTATGTCTTCCTCAACGGGTGGACTTGCCTCAAGTTCAACAATATCCCCCACGACATGACCAACGACGAATTCCTTGCCACGGCTGCATCGAAGGCATACAGCGACATCGACTTCCCGATGATCCGCCTGGGCGAGATCTACCTGATCTACGCCGAGGCCTGCATGAACCTGGGACAGGCCAACACCGCGCTGCCGAAACTCCAGGAGCTGAGCAACCGTGCCGGGGTATCGGCCCCCTCGTCGGTCACGGCCGACTACCTACTCGAGGAGCGTGCCCGCGAGCTGATGTGGGAGGGGCACCGCCGCACCGACCTGATCCGCTACGGCAAGTTCACCACCCCGTCGTTCCTCTGGACATACAAGGGCGGCACCTTCACCGGACAGGGGTTCGATGATTACATGAAAATCTTTGCCATCCCTTCGTCGGAGCTCGCTTCCAACCCCGAACTGCACCAGAATCCCGGCTACGGAAACGCAACCGATAAATAACCAACCCTAAAAATCGTACGACTATGAAAATTACACGATATGCGATGATGCTGGCGGCTGCGACGGGACTCCTCTCCGCCTGCCAAAAGCTCGACGAGGTAAAGGCCTACGACCCCGACAAGGTCGTGGCGCCCGTGCTGCATGCGCTGCCCGGGGAGATCGTCATTACGCCCGACAACATGGGCTCGACGCAGACCTTCACCTGGGACGCCGCCGACTTCGGCGTCCGCACCCAGATCAACTACTCGATCGAAGCCTCGTACAACGACGGTGCGAAACTGGTGCTCTTCACGGGTATGAACGGCACCTCGTCGGAACAGACCTATGAAAGCCTCAACAACATCCTTGCGCTGTCCGTGGAAGACGGCGGCCTGGGGGTTCCCTCGGGCGAACCTACAGACGTGGATTTCTACATCAGCGCCACGATCGGCACCGACTTCGAGAAATTCTACTCCGCCCCCGCCACCGTCCGCATGACCGTGACAACGGCCGAGCGTACCTATCCCCAGGTCTGGGTAATCGGCGATTACTGCGGCTGGAATTTCGACAACGCACAGGGACTGTTCTGTTTCTCCGGCGACGAGGTCACCTACGAAGCTATCGTTGACTTGGGCGAAAAAGCCGCCAACGGCTTCAAACTGAGCGGCGAAGCCGGTTGGAACGATGCCTGCAACTGGGGCACCGACGATGATGCTGCGGCTCCGGAAACGGAAGCCCCGTCGATCACGCTGATCTCCAGCAGCGGTTCCGGAAACATCATGGTCTATTCCAAGCGCTTCTACCGCTTCGTATTCGACCGTTCGACATTAACGTTAAGCAATAAGCTGTCGTTCAACTCGATGGGTATTATCGGCGATGCCACTCCGGGCGGCTGGGACACCGACACGGAGATGAATTTCGACACCCAAAAACAGCGTTTCTGGGTCGACGTCACACTGACCGCCGGGGAATTCAAATTCCGTGCGGACAACGACTGGGCGATAAACTTCGGCGGGGCGGACGGACGCCTTTCGCAGAACGGCGACAACATCAAGGCCACGGCGGGCAACTACCGCGTATACGCAACCCTGAACAACTCTGCGGAGATCACCTACGAACTCAATGCCGGCGACTACGGCACGGGCGGCGGCGAAGAACCCGACCCGGGGCCGGAAAAGGCCGACTGGTACATCCACGGCCAGACCGTCGCAACCCCCGACTGGGGCCCGACGGCCATGGAGAGCGCCAGCTCGAACATCGTGGCCTACAAGGCCGCAGGGGTCGAGGTAGCCGCCAACTCGGAATTCCTCTTCAAGAGCGGCGACGAGTCGCAGTGGATCGGGGCCGACGCCGCATTCGCCGGCAGCAGCCCCTACACCTGCACGATCGGCTCGGCCTTCAAGGTTTCCGCCGACAAGGTCAATGCCGTGATCGCCGAAGCCGGCACGTACGACTACTGGCTGCTGCCCGAGGCGGGACGCGCCTACGTGATGGCCGCAGGCGCCAAGCCCGAGCTGGTCGCCGACACATGGGGACTGGTCGGCAACATCACCGGATGGGGTGACCTGGGCGATTTCTCCATGAGCGAGGAGGGCGCCTACCTCGTTCGCAAAGGCGTAGCCCTGACCACCGCCAGCGAATTCAAGATCCGCTTCAATAACGCCTGGGACGACTCCAAGAACTACGGCACGGCGTCGGGCGGTGCGGTCGACATCAACAAGGCCGTAGACATCATCACCAGCGGCGGTTCGCAGAACATGAAAGTCCAGCTCGACGGCACCTACGACATCTATTTCGACCTCGCGAATTCGCAGATATACATCATGTCCGAGGGCAAGACCCCGGCAGAGGCCGAATAACGGCCACCCTTTCACGGGACGGCACACAGAGGTTGCCGTCCCGTTTCTGGCCTGCCGTCCCTGACCGGACGGCAGGCCCCGAAACGAACTTTAACCGAGATTCCGCTATGAAAAAATTTCTTTTCCTGCTGCTGGCACTCGTACTTTCCGTATCCGTGTCGTGCAGCGACGACAAGACCGGCGATACCGGCGGCAGTATGCTCTCCGTGACCCCCACGGAGATAGAATTCGAAGCCGCAGGCGGCAGCCGGCTGCTCGACCTGCGCACCGATGCGGGCGCGTGGTCGCTGACGCAGAGCGACAATACCGCATGGTGCACACCGGCCCTCACATCGGGCAAAACCTCCACGTCGTTCGCGGTCACGGCGACCGCAAACGAGTCGTCGAAACGCTCCGCGACGCTTACCTTCACCGCCCCGGGCTGCGATCCGGTCGTCGTCACCGTGACACAGAGCGGCGATGCCTCCCAGGATTTCGAGGGCGAGCAGGTCGTCGCCCAGCCCGATGCGTGGGACAACCGCAAACGCGCCGACATAAGCTACCAGCTGCTGGTATACAGCTTCGCCGACGGCAACGGCGACAAGGTGGGCGACCTGCCGGGGCTGACCCGGCGGCTCGACTACATCGACGCACTCGGCGCCTCGGCCGTATGGCTCTCGCCGATCCATCCGGCGGCTTCGTACCACGGTTACGACGTGCTCGACTACGAGGCGGTCAACCCCGCCTTCGGGACGGACGCCGACCTGAGGGCATTCATCGACGCGGCCCATGCCCGTGGCATCCGGGTCTACCTGGATTACGTGCTCAACCATACAGGCAAAGACCACCCGTGGTTCAAATCGGCCGCCGCGTCCGAAGGGAGCCCTTACCGTGACCGCTATATCTTCTCCGAAGACCCGCAGGCCGACATCGCAGCCGGACGGATCGACCAGATCGCCACGGAAGGCGCCGCAGGCTACGATGCCGGGCAATGGTTCTCGACCGACACGGGGGCGGGTGCCGCCGGGCGCTTCAAGTTCGTACTCGACTGGACAAATGCCGACAGCCCGACGGTGACCGTTACCGAAACGACCGACGCCGCGGACGCGGACAACACGCAGGGCGGCCCGGACGACAAGTACCTCTATTTCGGCAACGGCACGAGCAAACGCTTCTACGCCAGGGGCGGCAACAGCTACGAACTGACGCTCGACTTCGATTCCGACTGGGGATTCCTCGTCCGCACCTCGACCACGTCGTGGGCCGCAGGCACCAAATACGGCGCCCCGGACAACCGGACGATCATCCGGTTCGGGGAGCCCTTCACCCTGATGTCGAACCGCTCGGCCGACCCGGCCAACGTGCAGTTCTCGCTGCCGACGATGTACCATTCGCACTTCTGGACGGCGGCATTCGCCGACCTCAACTACGGCAAAGCCGCCGAGGCCGAGCAGTCCAGGGCGTTCAAGGCCGTCGCCGAAGCGGCTGACAAGTGGGTACGCATGGGCGTGGACGGGTTCCGCCTCGATGCCGTGAAGCACATCTACCACAACGCCTACAACGACGAGAACCCCACGTTCCTCAAGAAATTCTACGACCGCATGAACGAGACCTACAAGGCCGCCGGCGGAGAGGGCGATTTCTACATGGTGGGCGAGATGCTCGACGAAGCGGACAAGGCGGCACCCTATTACCGGGGGCTGCCGGCACTGTTCGAATTCACGTTCTGGTACAAGCTCAAATGGGCGCTGCAAAACGGCATCGGATGCTATTTCGTCAAGGACATCCTCGACGTGCAGCCCCTCTACGCACAGTACCGCAGCGATTACATCGAAGCCACGAAACTTTCGAACCACGACGAGGATCGCACGGGCTCCGACCTGGGGCAGTCCGTCGAAAAGATGAAGGTGGCGGCCGCCGTACTGCTCACGGCGCAGGGCGCACCCTACATTTACCAGGGCGAAGAGCTCGGGTACTGGGGCACCAAATCCAACGGCGACGAATATGTCCGCACCCCGATCCTGTGGGACAAGGCGGGCAACGAACTGGCTTCGGGAAGCCTCTCGGGCAAGATCGACATGCAGATGCTGACCGCAGCAATCTCGGTCGAGGCGCAGGCCGACGACGACGGTTCGCTGCTCAACCTCTACCGCACGTTCGCCCGGCTGCGCAACACCTATCCCGTGCTGGCGCAGGGCAAGATGGTCAAACACCCGGTCTACAACGACGGCAACACCTCGCAGCAATCCATCGCGGCCTGGTACCGCGAACTGGACGGCGAACGGATGCTCGTCGTGCACAACTTCGGCCAGGAGACACAGATACTGACCCTTACCGACCAACCGGACAAGGCCGTAGGCGTCTCAGGTGAAGTGAAACTTCAGCGCGGCGACGCTTCGTCGAAACTGCTCATGGGTGCCTGGTCGTCGGTAGTGTTCGCGCTCTAAACAACTCGCCATGAAACGGTTGCCCGCATTACTTCTCGCAATGGTACTGGTTGCCTGCGGCACACGGCCGCAGCAACCGGCCGCCCACCCCGACTGGAGTTACAACTCGGTCGTCTACGAAATGAACGTGCGCCAGTACACCCCCGAAGGGACGCTGGCGGAGGCCGCACGCCACCTGCCCCGGCTCCAAGAGATGGGCGTGGACGTCGTCTGGCTGATGCCCGTCTACCCCATCGGCGTCAAGGAGCGCAAGGGAACCCTCGGCTCGTACTACGCCATCTCCGACTACGAAGCCGTCAACCCCGAATTCGGCACGCTGGAGGATTTCGACCGGTTCCTGGCCGAAGCCCACAGACTCGGGCTGCGCGTGATCCTGGACTGGGTGGCCAACCACACCTCGCCCGATGCCCGCTGGATCGAGGAGCGCCCGGCCGACTGGTATGTACGTGACTCGCTGGGCAACACCATCGTGCAGTACGACTGGACGGACATCGCCAAGCTCGACTACGGCAACGCGGACATGCGTGCCGCAATGGCGGCCGCCATGCGTTTCTGGCTCAACCGCGGCATCGACGGATTCCGCTGCGACATGGCGTGCGAGGTACCCATCGACTTCTGGCAGCAGACGCTGCCCGCACTGCGGAAGGAGTACCCCGGCATCTACCTGCTCGCCGAGGGCGAAGCCCCCGCATTGCACGACGGGGCGTTCGACGCCTCGTATGCGTGGGAACTGCACCACCTGCTGAACGACATCGCACAGGGACGCAAAAGCGCCGCAGACCTGCGTGCCTACGTCGCCAGGGATGCCGCTGCCATGCCGCGCGAGGCGTTCCGCCTGATGTTCACCTCGAACCACGACGAAAACTCGTGGGCCGGGACGGAATTCGAGCGCATGGGCGACGCGGCACGCGTGATGGCGTTCCTGACCTTCACGCTGCCCAACGGGCAGCCGCTCGTCTATACCGGACAGGAGATGGGGTTCGACCACCGCTTCGAGTTCTTCGAGAAAGACCCCGTACCCGCGTGGGAACATAACGGGTTTACGGATTTCTACACCGCACTGATCCGGCTGCGCCACGAGAACCCGGCGCTCGCGGCCGGAGAACGCGGCGGGCAGGCCGCATACCCGCTCGGCGAACGAACACCCGACGGCCTGATGCTGTTTTCCCGCACGGCCGGCGGCAACGAGGTGACAGTCGCTGCGAACCTCAGCGCGGAGGAGGTCGCATTCGACCTGCCGTTCGAGGGCTCGCGCCGCGAGTTCTTCACCGGGAAGGAATACACGGGCGGCACCCGCACCGTGCTTCCCGCATGGCAGTGGCTGGTCTTCGCACAAGACAGGAGATAAGGGTTGCGGACATGCGCCGGGGATGCGCGGAAACAGCGCCGGGAACCCGATAGCACCCGACGGGAATAGACAGTAAACCATCAGAGAAGCACGGGGATGCGCATGAGAAGCACAAGGATGCCCCGGGCGAAACGGGAATCGCTGGAAACCGATTTTTTGCTAACTTTACAAACGACAATATTTTGAACCGATTTTTCATGACACTCGCAGCAGCCGGACTGCTCTCCTGCACAGGGACAGGACAGTCCGCATTTGACCCCGCCTCGGTGGCAGACGCCTCGGGCGAGGTTACCCGCGTCGAACCCCTCTCGTGGTGGACGGGAATGCAGACCCCGCTCCAGTTGCTCGTCAACGGGGCCGGCATCGCGGCATACGACGTCCGCATCGAAGGCGGACAGGGCGTCGGGGTGAAGGCCCGCCACAAGGCCGACAGTCCTAATTACCTATTCGTGGACGTGGAGGTGCAACCCGACGCGGAGCCGGGCACCTACTACCTCGTATTCTCGCAGGGGGAACGACAGTTCAAGGTTCCCTATGAGATCGCGGCACGCGCCGAAGGCTCGGTCGCACGCAGGAGTTTCACCACGGCCGACATGATCTACCTCCTGATGCCCGACCGCTTCGCCAACAGCGATGCGTCGAACGACTCGACGCCCCACACGCGGGAGCGCGCCGACCGCAGCGCCTTCTTCGGCCGCCACGGGGGCGACCTGCAGGGGATGATCGACCACCTGGATTACATCGCAGGGCTGGGCGCCACGGCCGTATGGCCCACGCCGCTGCTGCTGGACGACGAACCCGAAGGTTCGTACCACGGCTACGCCTGCGGCGACTACTACCGCATAGACCCCCGGTTCGGCTCGAACGAACTGTATAGGGAGTTCGTAGGCAAAGCCCACGACCACGGGCTGAAGGTGATTATGGACATCGTCACCAACCACTGCGGCACGGGCCACTGGTGGATGAAAGACCTGCCTTTCAGGGACTGGATACACCAGTTCCCCGAATACACCGGGACGAACGTCTGCTTCTCGACGAACATGGATCCCAACGCTTCGCGCTACGACCTCGACCTGCAGGAGAGCGGCTGGTTCGTGCCGTCGATGCCCGACATGAACCTCGACAATCCCTACGTGCTGCAATATTTCAAGCAATGGGCCGTGTGGTGGATCGAGTATGCCGGCCTGGACGGGTTCCGCGTCGACACCTACCCCTACAACGAAAAGGTGCCGATGAGCGAGTGGTGCGCGGCCGTACGCAGGGAATACCCCGGTTTCAACATCGTGGGAGAATGCTGGTACGGAACCGAAGCCGGTTCGGCCTATTGGCAACGGAACAGCATTTTGGATACGTCACGTAACTCCCACTTGAAAAGCGTTATGGATTTTCCGCTACAAGGTATAACCCGTGATGCGTTTACTTCGCAAACCGACAGTTGGGGCGGGCTGAATCTGATCTACGACCACCTTGCACTCGACTTCATGTTTGCCGACCCAATGAATGTACTTAACTTCCTCGACAACCACGACACCGATCGTTTTCTGTTGTCCGAACCCTCCCACTTGGGCTTTTACAAACAAGCCATCGCATTCCTATTGACAACCCGTGGAATTCCCCAAATCTATTACGGGACAGAAATTCTAATGCACGGGAGCAAGCAAAAGACGGATTGGTCCGCCTCGATTTTCCGGGAGGATTTCCGGGCGATACGATTAACGATTTCTTATCCCAAGACCGCACTCCCCTGCAAAACGAAGCCTTCGACTTTTGCAGGACTCTCTTGAAATGGAGACAAAACAATCCCTGTCTGTCACACGGGGAGATGATGCACTTCATGCCGAACAACGGATTGTATGTATATCGCCGCAGCTACGAAGGGAAAAATGTGTTGGTTATCATGAACGGGAACGACTCTCCACTGACGGTCGACATGAGCCGTTATAACGAGATTTTATCGGAAGTACAATCCGCCCATGATATTATTACACACCGACAGATCGAGTTCTCCCCCATTATGGAGTTTCCCCCAAGAGCTTTATATATCTTAGAGTATTAACCGGGCGAAACCGAGAACGACATCAAGCGATATTTTCCCTATCTTCGATAATCATTGGAATCGGGAAAAGGTTGAATACTTTTTCTCACCAGCTAAAACATAATCATGCTGATAAAACAAGAGTCTGTTCAGAGTACTTTCACCAACGTGAGTTCGTCGTCTCTTAACCGAACTGTCGCCCAATTTATCGATGTGACAGTATACAGACTGCAAGGGGCGATGTCGTCGGCCATATTACGAAGATAGATGGGATTATGAATAATAGCCTCTCCTACCGTGAGCAAAGGATTGCCGGAGAGCTGTTCCCGCAATATGCGACAGAACTCCTCTTTTTCCTGTTCGAAACCGGGCGACACGACAAACAACACACCTTCACAAAAGGTAGTCAAGGATACTTCTCGCTGAAACGGCAATATATTATCAACTTTATTGTCGAAAGTGAGATAGAGAATGTGTTTATTGAGCAACGACCGCCTATAACACAACTGATGCGAAAAGAATCCTTTCTTCATAATCCAATGATCTTCTCTTATGAACCTAACTTTTTTAATTTGGTAACCCGTTTTGCAACGGCTTTCTTAGATTCGCCACTTACGACCGACTGCTCTGGCATATACACCTGATTATTCACATCGAGAATACGATCGTTATAGTGCTTACGAATCAACATCAAACTATCGATATATACCTTCTCCCGAACCGATTGCTCCGGAAGAACGATATATCCGTAAAGACGGGACAACGCCGTAGCAGAATCGGATTGTAACGGCAAAGAGAACCACCCTCCCTTATCTATATCGATTCTGTTGTATGCCACCCCATTATCGGTATGACGTACGGCCATATATACTTGCGGGTTCACGCTTAATTTAGGAAGCATGACGACTTTAAATTTCAACTCGAAATAATCGCGAGTACGGAAGTTTTCATCGGGAGCGATATCGAACGCTAACAAATTGGTAGATAACCGGGAGTCGAAGATATGGCTCCGCCTTTGTTTCCATACATCTACACTATCGCCCGGCTGCGACATCGTTTGGGAATTTTCTTCCGCTAACAGTTTTTTGGCCTCCTCATTTTCGGCTTTCAATCGTTCCACCACACGATCGTATATTTTCATATAGGTTTCAATATGATGCCCATACCATACAAGAGTCGTGTCGAACTGTTCCCGAGTGACTCCATGACGCAAAAATACGGCTTCTCTTATCTTTTTCTTATCGGCATTGTTGTTATAGATATTATAGTTCGATTCTATGACAGCTTCGGATTTGTGTATATCGACTAACAAATCCTCCATATCTTTCTCATTAATGACATAATCCGGAGTACGGCTGCCACATGCCGACAAACATAAAACCAACCATATGATCCATATCGGATTTCTCATAAAGCTATTCGGATTTCTCAACTTGTTTATTTTCGGAAGAGAGATAACGATGATAAAAGAGAATCATACAAACCACTCCGACCGAAATCGCCGAATCGGCAATATTGAATACCGGACGGAAAAACTCGAACCGCTCACCTCCTATCCACGGTATCCAATCGGGCCAATAAAAACTGAACAGAGGGAAATAGAGCATATCCACAACTCGCCCATAGAATAGCCCGGCATACCCGTCTCCCGGCACAAAAGAAGCGACCAAAGGGGGGACAGGATCGTTAAACATCAATCCATAGAACAGGCAGTCTACAATATTTCCCGCAGCTCCCGCTATAATCAAAGCCAAGCAAACGATGAATCCCGTAGCGACTTGGGGACGATTCTTAATTTTCAGCATCCACCACGACAGAAAAACAACGGCAACAATACGGAACAGAGACAAGAACAACTTACTTCCCAATTCCATACCGAAAGCCATACCGTTATTTTCGATAAACGCTATATAAAACCAATCGGTCACTCGTATAGATTCACCGATATACATGTGAGTTTTCACCCATATCTTCACGGCTTGGTCGACAATGAGTACAAGAACAATCGTAATAAGAGCGACCTGCCCTTTGGTTAATTTCTTCATATCCAAAATAAAAAGATTCTCACTTTTATCCTATCTCAAAAAGATTCGACCTTCGTGCTTTCTACCCAAAGAACAGCCCCCGAAGGTCGAATTTTAATATCACTTTTCAACAAGTTTCATAAAAACTGCCAATCCTCTTTACCTGTTTCCACAAAGAACAGATTGATATGGATATCGGCAAACTATTTTCTTTTTCCATCTTCCTTCGCGTCAATTCCCAAAGTTGCATGAGGAACAGCACGAAGTCTCTCTTTCGGAATCAGCTTACCGGTCTCCCGACAAATCCCGTATGTTTTATTTTCTATGCGTACAAGCGCAGCCTGCAAGTGCTGAATAAACTTCATCTGCCGTTGCGCCAACTGTCCTGCCTCTTCTTTGGAGAGAGTGCTAGCACCTTCTTCCAACACCTTAAATGTAGGCGACGTATCGGTAACATCGTTGCCATCGGTATTCATAATCGAGGCTTTCAACAAATCATAATCACGATATGCTTTTTCGAGCTTTTCATTAATAATCTGCCGAAATTCTTCAAGTTCAGCATCGGAATAACGTGTTTTTTCACTCATAATTATTGCTACTTAAAATTCCACATTCAATTATTCAAAGAACCGACCACAAACGGAAATTGTTCTATATCCGGTCAAATATAACAGAAATATCCCTATGGACCTCCATTATTTCAAGGATTTAACAATTCTGATATTCACCTTAAACGTATCGAAGTCCAGCTCGGTGACTGCCTCTCCAGAAAGAGTTCCCAATATCTCAAACGTATTGGCCAAGACCTGTCGAGACATATAGTCGCGATATTCCTCCACAACCAAATCGGTCTCCCCGTTCGAAGCGATATATACATCGATTTTATCCGTAATATCGAAGCCCGAAGTTTTACGAATATTCTGTATACGGTTCACCAGCTCGCGGGCAATACCTTCGCGACGCAATTCGTCGGTCACCGTAATGTCGAGAGCTACCGTAAGATTACCTTCGTTAGCAACCAACCACCCTGGAATATCCTCGGAGATAATTTCTACATCGCTCGCTTCGATAGTAGCCTGTTGCCCATCTATCTCGAAAGTAAAAGTTCCGTTCTTCTCAAATTCGATAATATCCGGTTGCGACATAGAAGCTATCGTAGCTGCCAACTGTTTCATAATCTTTCCATAACGCGGACCAAGCTTTTTGAAATCGGGTTTGACCCGTTTTACCAATATACCTGCCGCATTATCGAC